>Ga0224501_10002416_pt1 | contig 14681 bp, 11 predicted proteins | sample SF_Oct11_sed_USG_4_FD_169105 | JGI IMG/M metagenome (GOLD analysis project Ga0224501, IMG submission 169105) | Sediment microbial communities from San Francisco Bay, California, United States - SF_Oct11_sed_USGS_8_1 | ecosystem: Environmental > Aquatic > Marine > Sediment | place: USA...
AGGTATAAAACCAATGAATGACACCATAGACAGCACAGACTATTTCGATTCCATGTAATTTGGGAAGTGGCGATTGTGCGATTTGGCAATTTGAGTATTTGTTGCTAAGTAGAAATCAGATCACTCGAGTCTGTGTAGAAAGTTACATAGAGCTTTGATAAAGTCTTTTGGCTGTTCCGAATGCACCCAGTGACCTGCATTGGCGATCACCCGAAATGTTACATGTGGGAAGTAACTCCGTATCAACTCTTTGTTTGTGAAAGCACCACTCCTGCAACGAAAGAACAGACAGAGTACAGACTGAGCATATCGGAGAAGAGCTGACACAATATCAGCAAAAACTAGGTTGTGAAAATACTTTCTTTCCCGTTGGTTGGTGCAGAAGACACTCCAAGCCCCTCGAGTTTATAGCCAAAGTAAGAGTCAGAATGATTTGATTTGAGAAAGCCTTGATTTTGCCTATCACTTTACTAGGCCACTTCATCAGAGTTAGTGCACTTTCTAAGCTAGGGGTTATTTGTTCTGGAGCGCTAAAAGCTACCCACAAAGCGAGAAGCATTATGCTGTTATGGCGTTATGCCGCCGTGCTGGTATGCCCCATGGCGAGCTATGCAGCTACTAAGCTATGCATGCAGCTACTGAGCTATGCAGCTACTGAGCTATGCAGCTACGCAGCTACTGAGCGATGCAACTACTAAACCATGCAGCTACTGAGCAATGCAGCTACTGAGCAATACAGCTACTGAGAAATGCAGCTAATGAACCATGTAGCTACTGAACGATGCATCTACTAAGCAATGCAGCTACTGAACTATGCAGCCACTGAAAAATGCCGCTACTGAGCTATGAACCTACTGGGCTATACAGCTACTCTCCAGCTATAAGGTTATTGATATTGAGCTATGCCACTGTCCCGCTGCCCCACCGTTTCACTCTACCACCCTCTTGCCCCCCCCCAGCGCTCTCGCCCTCACGCATCCTCGCTGTCAAGCCTTCCCGCTATCTTGCCTTCCCGCTTTCCTGCTATTCCGTCTCCCTTGCTCTCCCGCTATCCCGTCGCCCCCACCTTCCCATTATAATTTGGAGCTGTCTCACCTGAGATATTCAGACTTTTCTCCACCTATAAAGTGAGTGGGTCCATCATACTGCAGTCCACTCAGTCTCTCCTCAGGCCAAGAAGAGATGGTGTGTATGTTGTCTAAAATGTCTGCAAAGTTAAAGAAAAACATAAACTAATAAACCAGTGACTCAAATAAGGATGGTGAGATAGCTCAATGACAGAGCACTGGACTTGCCACCACGAGAACCTGGGTTCGAATCCCGGTCATGACAGCTGTGAGTATGAGCTCCTCACTCCAACCCTAGCGCAAAACAAAAACAAACCTCGCTATGATATGGAGCATCGATACTGAGCCGCTTGTGGTGCTCCATGCTAAGCCGTATCTGACGAAAAACCATGTATCTGGCAGCTTTACCACAACAATGAAGAGGTCATACAAAAAGTGACTTAATAATCTATAAAAAGTTATCGAGCAACAAAAACTATTCATGGTTCCCAAAATTTCCCAAATTTGAGGTATTTGTTGTAAGGTGCATTTTTATTTATTGTTTAGTAGAATAGAGTATGAGACTCACCAAGTTCGCATGTGCCAATGTGTCTATGTGTGTGGAATTTCGCACTTTCACGCAAAACTCACCAAATGCGATGGACAGGCAATAATGAGGGTGCGCAACTTCAAATTCTCACAAAAGAAGACTCGATTCGTTCTCGCGAACGCGCTATTAAGAGATCGGAGACAATTAGAATGAGCGAAGGTTGCGGGATATGAGAGACTGAGTTGTTGTGGGAAACCCCGAACTCTTGCAGCTCTTCATGGATAGGTCATCGGTTGTTTGTTGGAGCGTTGGGATTGCTGTATATTTTTGCAGGCGAGGTCGTAGAGTGTCAGCCAACCACAGGTTTTCTCAGCTAGTAACTCTTTCGGTGATTTTGCATTGGGTAAAAGTAAAACTTGACATCTATTGCTGAAATTCCCCAATGCAGTGGCAAAAGCTGGTTTCGATAGATAAGCCTTAAAACGTCCTCCAATAATCACTGCGCGTGTCGCGGTCAAAGTTTAATCTCTCGAATCCAACGCGTACTTGCACGTATTGAGAGAAGTCAAGGTCACGTGATCGAAAAATATGCATGGCAGACATATAAGAGCTTGGTGAGTTTCATCCTTGAGGCTATTTATATTCAGGGTTGGAAATATCGAATACAATTCAGTACTCGTTACCATTACTCGATACATTTTGTGGACTAGGTGACCTTGACCTCGAGATTGAGTTGTGTAAAAACAGCACAACTTATTAACTTTCTGCATCCTAATTAGCATAACTCCCAAATAAATGAAGTAAGTAACTCAATAACATTTTTGTTAATTTTTTACTCGGTAAGTCTGGCGCTTTTATGGCACAGCCGCTGTCGGTTTCAGCCGCTGTCGGTTTATCTGTTATCCGGTATCAGGGGTGGATCCGTTCCTTTCTCTGAGAGTATCAAGTATTTGTAGCTGGTACACAAAACCAGTGTATTGGTATCGAAATATTCGATACCAAAAAGGAACTTTTCCAACTCTGTTTATATTAGGATTAATATGGCTGTCAGTCATGGTAGCTCAGTGTGGGAATTATTGCATCTCACTGTCTGTCCTCTCCGTGGCCCGGGTTTCATTCCCGGCCATGGCGGAGTATTTTAAGGGGTTTTCCCTGGCTGATCACACTTTGCCAACCTGTCCTGAGCCAACGTAGCAGACCATGGGTCAATCTCTCCTCAATGACACCACACAACCTGTGGAAATTGAGGAGCAAGGCCAAAGTTCAACCACGGACAGACAATGGCTGAGGTAAAAAAAGGCTGTGCATTGATAAGTGCATAACTTACAGTCCAGATTGGCTCTCCATATAATTTGTCCACTGTCATCCAGTACTAAGTTCTGAAGCAGGAAAGTCCTAACACCCATACTCTAAAAACCAAACATTGCCTATTCCACATCTCGCCAGTTACACCTATCCATGTAATAATTCACCAATCAGCCTAAGGCAGAGACCAGGAAACCCATAAAAAAAGCAATGTTCACAACATGAACTTTGGAGTTGTGCCCTCATTATCTGAGGCAAACTAGGTGTACACAACTCTGGTTTCTGGCTATATCACAACTTATCACTGACGAGTAACAAACACGAATAATTTTTTTTCGGAAACGACAAACATGTTGGGCGATTTGTATATTTTCTTTTGGGCAATAGGCACTTCTTAAGCCTGAGGTTTAGTTTGCAGCAGTGGGGCTGGACAGTATCCGAGGAGTTTACACTGACAGAATTCGAATCCGCGAACTAGCAATTTTAAGCCAAGGACTCGAGTCACCGAACTATCTTAATTTACCTGATAGTTGAAACAATGAGTAGGCTGGCGATGTCCTAAAGCTTTGTGTTGCACAGCACTGAACGCGGGTAAATGCAATCTCTTAGCTTTTCACCGGGCTAGTGGGATAGCTCAGTAATAGTGAACTGGGCTTACAATTGTAAGAACCTGGGTTAGAATCCCGGTCATGGTGGACTCCCGTTGTCAGTGGGAGCTCTTCACTTAGCCTACCTCAAGACACAAAGCAAGGCTCACTACGAGGTAGAGCGTTGGCTTATCATGGAGTAGATGCAAGCTCACCGGAATATCCCGTTCCAGTTGAAGCATAGCTGATCTTCTCATTTCGCCAAGATTAGAACCTTCTAGATGTAGAGCCTTCATAGCGGCAATATACCCAGGGAATTGAGATCCCCCCGGACTGGATATTGGAGTTACATCTTCGATAATAAGCGAGCGCAAGAGATCAGGCTGAAAACAGAAAATTCCAATAATCAGGTCCTGCTGAGCGCGCAGAAAGACTGTGACATACCAAGTGATATAAATGACTAGATTAGTTATAACTGTTTTGAATAGAAAACTAGCTGATACTAACAACCTGGACACATGCAGTTTGAACTGAAGGCTTTTGTCTGTTTTTTGCGTGATATTATGGGCCAAGGAAAAGCCTCGCGGTTTGAAGAGAATATAAATCTTAAATTCATATCAGACTCCCATTGGCAGTGTAAGTTCCTCACATAATTCCTATAGCTCCTATTATTCAGGAGCAAGCGTCAAGATTCGTTAAACAGGATGGCCACGTAACCAATTACATTCTGGAATTGAAAATATTAGAGAGGTTGGGAAGTTACATACTCACTACTGAACCAGAATCAATATAATTCTGCGCATGTAATATATAGTGGCTCGCTCAGAGAGTCGAAAACTGACTCTGAGAAAACGGTGCTCGCTTTTGCTCAGTATTTGTAATATTCAGTGCAGATACTGGATTCATCAAAATGTGTGTGATTTTAGTTGATATACCCGGCGATCGCTTATAAACTGTGAAAAACTTATTTGGATAAACTATAATAATGAAGACGTTCCAGGTACCATAGATCGGAATCGGGTAACTTTTGAAACCCATGGACGACAATTCATCTGCATTTGTGCTCCAATGATGTCATTTTGGGCTATTTTTCACTTGCAAGCGCGGAAACGCAACCCCGCAATCTCTCTATTGATAACTGTTTGGTTTCAATAGTATCCAACATAGTCAAAATGAGGTCCTGCGTTTTAAGATTTAAAAACTCTCTACGTTGAAGCAAACCTGTGTAAGAGCTAAAGCCATTGCTATTCTTCCACCCATACTATGTCCCAGTAGATTTAACATGGGAAGTTCCAGTTTAGTGATAAGATCTGAAACATCCTCAGCCATGCTCATATAGTCCATCACTGGATGATGGGGGCTATTACCATGATTCCTCGCATCAACTGTTATGATCTGAAAGACAAAGAATCTTTTTCTGTTATGGCGTCTTGATCATTATGGCTAAGATGTCTGGCTAGATGAGTAGTTGTTTTTCATGTGCTACGGTTTAGTGCAGAGCACCACCATCAGGTCAGTATTAACGCTCCCTCATAGTGAGGCTTGCGTTTGACCAGGATTCAAACCCAAAGTCTCATGGTTGGGACCACTCTACCAATGACCTATCTCACTATCCCACGGAGTAACGGAGTTTTGCATACAAATGTTTTGTATTTTACCAACCCTGGTTCGGAGATCATGTGCTAATTTTTTCGCCAGTGACTGCCAATTGTTTTTGGAGCCAAATAATCCGTGTAGAATCATTAGAGGGGGTTTACTGTCATCAAACTTTTCTCGAGGCACATACTCCGCATGACTGAGTCTCACTGTCGAGCTAAAACAAGCAAGTAAAAATGTAAAGTGAATGCGCAACCTAGAAATTCATAGTATTTCTTTTAGATTATTATGCTGCAACGTGGCACTGCTGTTTTGTGCAGACAGCTCAACCCCCACTACGTGTTGGGGGTTTTATTATTGGTTACATAATTTTGGAGGCGCCGTTACTAAATGGTTAGAACGCTCGCCACTGGTACTGAAAATCCCGGATTTAAAGCACAGCTTGTGCACAGGATTTTTCAGAAACTTTCTCTGTTCACCCAGGATGTAAATGAGTACCTAACTGTCTTCAGAGCTGGTTAAGGTGAAGGCGGTGAGGAAGAGGAGTGGTGCCCCACCTCAGTTACACCATTGCCGGTACAAGATGGATAACGGCCTTTTTCACACACGGCCATTATGAGCTGTGAGAACAACATTTTCTTATATGTAATTCTAAGATATGATTACAGCCTGGAGAGTCTGGTCAATTTCACCATGCAAGCCAAAATCAATCTAGATTGGCATCCGGTGGTTTCAGGAGACCATGACACCACTTCAAGCAGCGATGCCTCAACTCTAGTCGATGTGGGCCAACTCCTCTCTTTCAGGGCACCTGCTGATTCAGTATGAAGCATTGCAAGACCTCTCAAGTAGTTCTAGAAGCTTGGGGCCCAGTCAACCTTAGCCATGTTTTGGACATGACCCTGGGACATGACCCTAGCACATGACTTGGCCTACGGTTAATCCACTGCGCCGGTTTTCAATTCCACTATTTACAACAAAGTCGTGATCGAATGATTGTTAGTTGCATATTGATATCACATTAGTTCAAATACCACTGCATGGCTTCAAGTTCAACACTCACGGGGCAGTGATGAGTAAACCAAAACAAGGATAGGGATTACATTGCGAACCAGGGGTGACTCAAGAGTGGTTTAAAAATGGCAGTTTGCGCTCACCTCACTCAGTAACCTGAATGCGAGGCCGAGTGTGGCTGACTATCATTATGCCTATAGTGAGCAGTGGCTCAGTGAGTGACCCACTCACTGACGTGACCCACTCACTGACGTGCCTGAGTGAGTCAGTGAGTGGCGTCGATCGCCACCGCGCGGTTTCATGTGAAGGTGGCCTTCATTTAACCCAGACTTACTATTCTTTTCTCATCCATTTACACTTGCAATGAACGGACTGTTCTGTTGCAAGTTGTGGCCCCCACGAGCCCAACAAGGAGCCTAAAGGTACTCTCGATGTGATGGGACCGACAGTACGAATCATGATTCGGAGTTGCGATGGCAAATCCCGTTCAACCATACACGGGCTCTACTTTCAAGGAATTCCAAGGCCTCTATCCATATGCGGTCTTATTTACTGGCCTCCGTATGCAAAGGAAGGGTCAGGCCAATCATCTGAACCGAGCAAATGGCTCCCTAGAGTAAAGGGATTGCCCGTTTGGTCTCAGTCGGTGCCTACAGAGTGAACCCAGTGGACTGCGGTGTTTAGCTATTCCTGCGGCCTGTCTGTCGGACTCTTAACAAACTGCGCCCTAAAATTACCACGCTATCAGCGTTAACTTATTGTGGCCGCGTATACGGAATAATGCTGTAGAAAAATCTCTGTTTTATGCCTTTTAATGGATACACAGGTTAGTCTCCTTTGTGGTTTCACTCACAGCCAAACTGAGTGAAACTCAGTGGTGACTCGCTCACGCCACGGACTCAATCACTGCCAGTTAAAGCTAAACCTTTCTTTAGACTAGTTTATTTGGTTGCTCTTCCTATCTTAATTAGTTCTTGTCTTGGTTCACCATCACTTGCTACTCAGTCTTGGTTGGTTTAAGCAGTAACTTGACTATAGCTAACTATAACTAAGTATTGTTCCCGAGGTTATTTATTTGCTTGTCACTCCGTCACTTCACTGGTCAGGTGCCGACTAAGTTGCCAATCTAATGACTAATTCAGTTATTGAGACTAGGAGTGAGTGAAAAGGTCGTCACCAGGAGGTAGCACAGATATCTAATAACGAGGCCATATGTTAATTAGTAGTGTGTACTATAACAAACGAATCACTCAAAATTTCCCAAAGAAAGAACACCAAGACAAGTCTTGCTCTGCTGCCTAATCATGAACACCTCCCCGTGACAATCATTTATGATCACATGGAATGTGTACTCAGTTTCATTTTGTCAATCTATTTCAGCTGCGAGTTGGATCAATTACTACTAATTTTAAGTTGATCTGAAATTTATCACCTGGTAGACATACAAATTACCGGTAACTGTGTTTGCGACACTGTTCTTCACAGACCTGATTGGTATAGGGTCGCTACGTATACCTTCTTTTATTGCATCTGGAACCGTCTGAAATCAGTCTAAAGATATTTGTTTTCCCAATGACAAAATGATGGTAGCAAGACTCAAATGACAGAATGCACTTTGCCTACATGTTTTTGTAGAGGCAGATGATAGAACAATTGGGTGGAGCGTCTGGTTCTCTCGAAGTCGATGAACCCCAGAGCTTCGATTCACTCTTTATTGATGATGATGATGATGATGATGATGATGATGATGATGAGGTTGAGCCGCAGCTTGAAGACTATGAAAATATTGAGGATAGTGAATGGGCAGGAGAAGATATAGATGATGGTACGTAAGCCAAATATCGCTTTAAGCCATTTTGTTCCATTGGCAGTATCACCTGTTGAAGATCATCTGATGATAGGTTTATACGAGGATGTTCATGGAACGACGACGATGAACAACAGCTGTTTGGGTCCATACTGCGTCGACCCTTGATTGAAACAAAATATTCTTCCAATGTTCGGCTCAAATTATTTTATTTTGAGACAGGAAATTTCACAGCGAGCCACCCTAATAACCGTGGTAACACTCTGTAATTATTTCAAGAGTCAAAACTCCACGATATCCGAGAGGTCTCCTCGAATTTTCAAGTTGTGTCGCTCCTCGATTAACCGTCGTTCCTGTGGCCCCATACCGATGTGTCTCATTGATCGTCAACGAAGTATTCATCGACGAACCTTTCTCAAATAAACCTAGCATGGGTATAGATTGAATGAGAAAATTTTCATTTAAAGGACAAACATTTCGACCTGAAGGTGTGCTTTGACTTGCAGGCTCACCGCTTATTTTAAGGTTGTCTAAAGCCATCAATCGCTAGATACAATTTAATCTTGATTTCTTCAAATTCTTCCCAGTCCTAGCTGGGCGTTGGATTGGCTGCGCTGTCGAGCGATTAGTAACGAGAAAACTTGAAGTCTAAATGCATGCAGGAAGTTATTCTTGGCCTCATATTATTTCCCAGGAAGTTTTACTATGATAGACCATGAAGAGGTATCGAACTCACCCCATCATCGCAGGATGTCTGATGTAAGAGTTCATCTACGTCGGCGATTCAATTCTGGCGAGACAAAAGCCACGGATAAAATGAAGAGAAAGTTAGTTAGCTTCTGGAACAATGTCAAATATGGCTGGGACGTCAAGCCAAAATCTAATTTTGAACGGAAAAAGCCTATCTTTTTGCTGAGTCATTGCTATGACTGCCGAGAAGATTCGGATGAACCAATGGAGATTAAGCTGAGGAAATTCCAACAGGACTTCTCCAGTTTGTTGTGGTTCACATATAGACAATCGTTTAGTCAAATATCGGATAGCAAGCTCACGAGCGACGGTGGCTGGGGATGTATGCTACGCTCGGCTCAAATGATGGTAGCTCAAGGACTGACTGTGCATTTTCTCACCAGAGAATGGAATTTCTTCACTGACAAGGTATCATGTTCATGTTTATATTGTTGCTGACAAGGTGGCCATCAGTGTCTCAAAGTTTCGGTTGGTTGCAATGGCAGTAGCACTCGGTAGCTTGAACAACGACTTAAAAATTATAGTATAATTTTTAAAGCTTTCGTTAGTGATTAAAAATTGGTTTGACTTTTCATGTTATTTTACCAACAGTCCCGTCCCATCTCATTGTTTTAGTCTCGACATTCACAGCTGATGCATCGGGAGATAATAAAATGGTTCGCCGATCATCCAGCTGCCACATCGCCGTTCTCTCTACACAGACTAGTCAACTTCGGGAAGTCTGTCGGCAAGAAAGCTGGTCAGTACCTGTTTAAAGGGGTTATGCCATAGCCAAAAGTGTCTTCACTTGTTTTCTGATTCTGAAGCCTACCATGAACAAATGGGCCCAATACCCAGCTCAAATGGAAGCTTAGAGCCCTCTCGAAGATGCACTTTTCACAGATAGGAAATCACCCCCGGAGCTGTTGATGTTTGCATTGATTTTTCGGCTTATGCGCTGATGTTTGGAAAATCCTCTTGCGGGAACACAACTCCGAAAGTGCGTCTGCATTCGACCATGACATAACCCCTTTAACTTTTGTAACATGATAAATTTTAGCCTAGGATTCATGAGGCTCAATGCGGTCGGCCGCCTAAGACTAAAACAATTAGAGAAACGGTCATACAGTAGATATTGACCCTGATAGGCAAAGACAAATGGAAGAATGAGATACCTGAAGCCAAACACACTCTCTCCATGTTTGTTTTAACTAGTCATTAGTTATTTTCACGAAAATGATGACCCAGCATGGGTGAAAATCATTATGCGCACAGTTTCTGTCCAATCATGAGCTACTTAGCCATTGTCTAGCACACAGTGTAGAAGATTTCAATGTGCACAGCTTCCTCAGTATGCAATGATTCAGCCCATCAGAGGCTACATTGTGTAGAGCATACAGTGGTGAAATTCCTTTGCGATTTAATAAAATAAGGGAAGAAGCCTAGCCCATGCAGACTAGGTATAATAATATGAGAAGAGCTTGGTTGATTAGTTCCCAGAAAGAATATTGCTTTACTTGAGCTCCGAGTTCCACCTGAGTATACTGGGATGGCTCAGTGGTAGAGCGCTGCGCTCGCAACTAGCAGGGCCTCGGAACGAATCCTGGTCACGGTGAGCTCCTCACTTCCATTCTAGCTAAAAAAAGTCAAACTATGAAGTGGAGCGTTGATACTGGCCGACTCGTCATGCTCCATGCTAGCTGGTAACAAGAAACAATTATCTACCCCAGCAGCTTCACCATAACGGTGAAGACATTATACTAGAAAAAAATATCTGATCCTTCCTCATCATGACAGCGTGGAAGTAAAGAACTTTCATAATCGGACAAAACTTTACCTTCTACCAGTGCCAAAAACCTCTGTACAATCAGTCAGTTTCATAATGCATAAATAGTTACTGTTTGTATTATTGTAGGCGACTGGTATGGACCGGCCTCGGCTGCTACCATCATGGAAAAGGCAGCTCGAATTGCATCCGAATTCGTGCCAATACTAGACCAGGTCTGCTTGTATGTAGGAAATGACTGCACCGTGTATAAACAAGATGTCATAGACCTGGCTACCAAAGGTCAGTTACTAGTGTTCAGATTTGAACCTTGATTTTTAGATTGGCCTTGATCGATACCATAATTGGGGGAGTTCTCCCCTCTCAACTGAGCATATCTGCAACCGATACGCAGTTTAGAGGGTCCTCTAAATTGAAAGTTACCGTTTACGGCAGGGGTACTCAACCTGTGGCTTGGGGGCCACATCCGGCCCCCGTGGCCCGACTTTGGCAGCTCCTGAAACGTGTTGAGCAATCTAGCCTTTCACATACTCAGACACAGATTGATGATGAAGTCACATGATTGTTAATCTTTCTGCTGGAAATGAAGATATTATCAGTTTGTGCCGAAATGTCTGGTTACATTTACCTAGCTGAATAAGTTAACTCCTGCTATCATAATCCCAGCGTTAGTTCCTGGCCCAAAATGGTTGCCCCACCGTTTCGCTGCTCATTTTTGAAGAAGGTTGACCCAAGGTTGTTCTAGTGTCACACTGCCTATCGAAAACATTGATTTCTTCTAATTATGTCATTTTTATTTAATTTGGTTTTTTAACTTATAGACTACTCGAGCACCCGACCATCGTATTTAATGGACCTTTTAAGCCTGAGGCTTGTTGGAGCGATAGGAAAGTCCTAGGAAATGAGAACCTCACACGGTGGCCCACCATGACCTTGATTTGAACCAAGATTCTCACAGTTGCAAGCCCATTGTTTTTACCACTGGGCTATCCCATTCCCCCTCACCATATATGAATTATTCAATGTGGTTTTCTAGCACCTGAAGGAGGCACTGACATATGGAGAGCTGTGATTATTCTTGTACCCGTCAGACTTGGCACAGAGACGCTCAACCCAATCTATATACCTTGCCTAAAAGGTAAAGGCCTCTTATACGCTTTAGTAAAATGTAATTTCGTGTCTCCTTGGGAGACCAGAGGGCGGGAGTGGTGCAGAAATTAACCTACTGAGTCACTTGTACTTTGTAAAAATCTGTCTTCAAGCATTCCAAGTCTTGCTGATTTTATCGAATAGAGTTTTTTATGTAATTTTACACTATTTAAAATTCTCTGTCTCATAACTCGTTCTAGTAGAATTCCTCAAAGCCTATCAACCGCAGGTATTCCTAGCATTATTGTGTGAACACATACTCAACTGCTTGAGAAGTATCTTATACACATTTTGGAAGCATGCTCTTATACAAACTCTGCTTTTAGTTTCTTTAGCAACGTATAAAACCATTATTTTCCCGGATCATTGTTATTGCAGGCCTGTTCATCTGTGATAGCTTTCTCGGGATAATCGGGGGCCGACCTCGCCATTCTCTTTACTTTGTTGGCTTTCAAGATGAGAAACTTATTCACCTCGACCCTCATCTTATACAGAAGGCAGTTGACACTAACCAACGTCTCTTCCCGACAGAGAGTTATCATTGCGGCTGTCCACGTAAAATCTCTTTTACCAGTATGGACCCTAGCTGTACTCTTGGTTTTTATTGCCGAACGCGTCAAGACTTTGATAAGTTCTCGTCCGTGGTGGAACCATATTTATTACCACCGGGACCAGCACAAAGCTATCCATTATTTTTGGTAAGTGAAGGATCACGAAATGACTCATGTTTTCCACCCTGAGAGTTCAGCTAACGTGGCTCATGCTTTTTGTTTAATTCACACACAGTGGTGCTATTAATTAGATCTCTGATGCAGCCTTGTGTTTTACAGTTTGCATTGTGATTTGTTGCTTAGTAGCATTTTCTATTTTAGTACCTGACCTAACCCCTGCTCACAATGACATTTGTAAACCTTTCACCCCACCTTTTTATTATGGTGTCTCTATTTTTATTATTGGTTGAAGAGTTTAGACAGCAGGATGATTATTTTTCTGATTTCATAACAACGAATTGCTTTGACTTCGCTTCATGACTTGGATACTAAGGGTTGCAGCATCATTCTACACACAATCGCCAGAAATGAAAGGCAAGATAATGAATCTGTTTCTTTCTGTCAGCCTAATGCAATGCCAAAACTTGTTTAGGTGATGGAGATTTGATTTTGAAACCTATTGCATATATCTTTCATATTCTGCTCTGCCTGGGTACCTTCTCGCTCCGAGATCTCATTTGCCAATCTCTTGAGAGGGACTGCCATCAGTTTAGGTATTTGAGCATTGGACCCCGTAGTTAAGTCCCAAGCATATTGGTCTCTTCTGGTTCATGAGCTGCGGGTGTCAAGACTGAACCAATGAAATGTCGGATTGCACCCAAAAATAATAACAGAATATTTTCTTCTCTTCAAATAAGCTCAGAAGGTGAAAAATGAAAGTATTCCGATTTATCAGGAGTCCTATTAGATAACACGTGTGGTAGGTGGATGCCCACCTGTGAGCACTCGGTAAGTTATCATATCCATTGAACTAAGCAACCTAATGTGATATGATTTCATACCCGGTCTTAGAACACCTGTAAACAAATAACTTTTTTAGGCCCTAAGGGCTTAAAATGAGGTAGCGTAAATCTTATGCACATCGCATAGTTTTTTCCCATAGTCGCGTGCCGTGTTTAAATACACAGACAATGGTGTGAGAAAAGGTTTTTGTGCCCATTCTCATAGTGGGTAGAAGCGAGTTCATGAGGTCCAATTAATCATTCCGCATGAATTCATGAAGTCAATGTTCCAACAGGCTAAAGCAACGAGATTAACTAGCTGATGATTTCTCATGACTGCTCATTGCCATACTGTTGGTGGATGGTACTGAGGTGGTTTCCAATTTGCCTTCCTCGGGTTCCTGGTTGGGGATCGGTCAACCTAAGCCATTTGTTCACCCATCATGTTGTTAGCTCAGCTGTTCTTCACGAGAAGGGAGAGGTGGATCTCTATAAAACCATGGAGTGGTCTTTACCCTACAGATACAGCTGCTAGTGGAAACAGCCAGGTGTACGCGGTTGTCCGTGTAACGTAACATCAGTGTAATGTAGCAAACAGCAACCTGTCCCTGAATTTCTAGATTTATCTATACGAGCAGTATTGTAGCTCGTGCTTCAAACTGAATCAGCTGGTATACTGGTATAATGAAGCTTGCCGAGTTATCCAGGTAGCAATTCTTCATTCGATGGGGTCTTTGGCACACTGCAATCAACAGCAAAATACCTATGTGAGAATTCACACCACCAGTCTACAATACAAATTATCACAATTACAAAGTAGCAAGTCAATAGATAACATATTTATATATAATCTCACTATTACAGTCCTCCGGTTAATTTGGATGACATAAATCAGCTCTATTCCATGAGATGCTGACTGAAATCTCCATAATCATATCTCTAAGTGATATAACCATTGACCTCTGATAAGTAGCCATAGGCCTCTCACCGTATACCTCATGGACGCTTGTACACCGAGGGACTCATATTAATTTAGAATTTACAGTAAATAACGTTTCTCACTTGTCCAATTCCAATATCAATTCACTAGCATCCCTTTTGTGGTAGTCTAAACTTGGCTGATCACAAGAGACCAATGAGAAAGCTGACCTAGTCTTGTCTCAAAACACCCCTTCTCATCACATTGTTTCTGTTCGTGTACAAATTAATTGATTTAATCAAAAGAAATCAGTTTCTAAAGAGTTTAAAGGACCGCGGTGTGTTATGAACGCATCAGGTGTGAGTGCTTATTGCTATATAAAAGGACACACGCTGCCTACAAGACAATCATATGACTCTGGAGTTTAACAAGGTAGGCACTATTCATCTTTCAGAAATCTTTTTCCAATACAGTTTGATATCAGAATTATATACGTATGCAATTTACTAAGGCATCGCCTTGTTTTTAAAATGGACCATGAAGTAGCTAATAAATATTTAATTTATTAACTTTTACTGGACTTACCTGACTCATTATTTAGTTTATACACTCAAGGCAGCAAATTAGGAATTACCTCTACCGCCATTTTTTTCATTACTCGATGTGCAAATACATAGGGTTCAGTATCTTTCTACTGATTG
>Ga0224501_10002417_pt1 | contig 14679 bp, 8 predicted proteins | sample SF_Oct11_sed_USG_4_FD_169105 | JGI IMG/M metagenome (GOLD analysis project Ga0224501, IMG submission 169105) | Sediment microbial communities from San Francisco Bay, California, United States - SF_Oct11_sed_USGS_8_1 | ecosystem: Environmental > Aquatic > Marine > Sediment | place: USA...
GTCCTTACGGATAACTGCAGTTTGATCTTTGCTAACAGTATAGGTTTTTTCTTTTGATGCATATAGAATCTGAATTTGCGAAACATCGTTTCCTTTTCTCAGCTTCATATTCTTCAAGAGCGGAGAATCTCTGCGCATGAGCCAGACAGGCCCTTTTTCTGCAGCCCAGAGAATATATTTTTTTGCAGACAGATGGATGGTTTTACCTGCAGCCTGCTTCATTAATTCATGGAGAATTCCCAGGGATAAAGGAGAAAGGGAAAGGCGTTTTAATGCAGCATCCAGAATCTGTTTGGACAAATCAGGAGGACATCCAAAAATCAAATTCCTGTCCAGAAGGATGTACCCTGGTTCCGTCTTTATTTTAAATGATTTCCATAACTCTTCAAAACCGTGATGAAAATTTTTCCAGACATGAACCGGGTCCAATCCTTCTTTTTTCAGCTCCGGCAGAACAAAATGCCTGATGCGGTTTCTCAAAAAGACTCCGGTGGCATTCCCCGGATCTTCCCGGTAAGGAATACTGTATTTACGAATCAGTTCATCAATCCTTTCGCGGCCCATGGCGACAAAGGGACGAAAAAGAGTGAGCCCGTCAATTCGGTCAAATCGTTTTAATGATGCGAAAGAAGATGTTCCTCCGCCGCGGATCAGATGCATAAGCAGGCTTTCCAGATAATCATCCGCATGATGGGCTGTCACTGCAAAATCATACCCTTCCGTTTTGCAGATTTTTTTTAAATAGCGGTATCTGAAAAGTCTTCCCGTTTCTTCAAGATTCATCCGCATTCGGACAGAAATTTCTTTAATTTTTTTTGATTCAAAAAAAACCGGCAGCGACAGAAAATTTGAAGCTTCTTTAACAAAATGAAAATCTTTTTCTGAATCGTCGCGAAGATTATGGTTAAAATGAAAAACTGCCGGTTCAGGAATAATCCCCGATTGGAAAAGCCCGGCAAAGAAGTACAGCAACAGCATGGAGTCCCTTCCGCCGGATACTGCGATGATATAATGAACTGATTCGGAAAATAAATTTTCTCCTGTCACTTGAAGAATTTCTTCTGTAAGATCCGTAATCCTCTGAAAATCCAGCATTTATGACTACCTGACAATTCGCGGAGAATACATTCAAACAGAAATTTTTTGCTGGAATCGCTGATCCTGAATTGAGTTATGGACCTGTGGAGCTTTTTTACAGAATTAAAAAAACACTTAAAGAAGATTTTCAGGCATTTTTGCCCGGAGGGAAATATCCCTTTACAAAAGAAACCCTGCTTTTGCTCATTTTATATGCCGGTTTTTTTATTTTTGCCGGTATGCTTTTTTTATATCCTCGTTATATCTCCTGCAGCATACAAAAATACATTCCGCAGGAAAAAAGGATTAGCACGCCCGGTACAACAGAGATTTAAATGAATTCACTCCCCTGGATATACAGGCTGAACTGTCCGGTGCAATATTATGACTGGGGCAACCCAGATCCAAATGGAATTATCCGTTCCATACTCAAAATGAGTCCCGACATGGAAGCGGGCAAACCCCATGCAGAATTATGGATGGGAGCCCATCATTCTGCTTCCGCTACAATTCAACCTGAAAATCATTCGCTGCTGGAAAGCATACAGGACAATCCGGAACATATGCTCGGCAGGAATCTTTCGGGAGAGGAAATTACGCTTCCCTTTCTTTTTAAAATTCTCGATGCTTCCCGGCCCCTTTCCATCCAGGCTCATCCTGACAAACGCCTGGCAGAACAGCTCCACAGCCGTGATTCAAAAAATTATCCGGACAACAACCATAAACCAGAACTTGCCGTATGCATTCGTAATACAAAAATTCTGGCAGGCTTTCGTCCCTGGCATGAAATTCAAAATTTCATGGATACGGTCCCGGAACTTTATACTCTCTGCCACATTCGCCTGAAGCAGGGCGGTAATGAAAATGAGCTTTTAAAGCACTCATGGGAAGCGCTGATGACTGCTGAAAAAAATATCATTCGTGAATCAGTCCTTTCATTTAAAGACAGATTTTTTTCTTCCCGGAACCTGGAAGAGAAAATCGTCTTTGAACTGATTGATTACTACGGAGATGAAGATCCCGGTGTATTCTGTGTTTATTTTTTAAACTATATTGAATTAAAAGAGAAAGAAGGAATTTTTCTCGGCCCCAATGAACCCCATGCATATCTGGGAGGCCAGATGCTTGAATGTATGGCATCTTCCGATAACGTAGTCCGAGCAGGCCTGACTTCCAAATTCAGAGATGTGGAAACTCTGGTTTCCATGCTGCATTACAGAACAGAACGACCGGAAATGATTCTTCTCTCAAAAACATCCAGAACCGGTTTATTTCATTATCCGGTCCCCGTTTCAGATTTTTCCCTTTTCCAGATACAGCTAAACCCTGAAACTCCCTTTGAATATGTTCCCCTTCATCTTCCGTCGATTCTCCTTGTTTTTGAGGGAGCCCTGGAAATCCAATGCGGAAGCGAAATTTTAAAAGCAGATCAGGGAAGTGTATTCTTTTTTCCAGGGGATCTGATGGACAGGAATAAAAAAATATTTTTAAAAACTCTTGAAAGCAAATCAACCGAGCATTATATTGCTTCTGCAGGTTCTTAAACTGCAGAAATTTCTCAAAGCAGGTCCAACATGAAGTATACTGGAATATTTATAATTTTTTTTCTGTCATTAACGATCGGAACATATGCACTCAACGTAGGAGATACCGTCAATAATGTCTCCATAAAGGACGCAAATAACAAATCCGCTTCCATTCCGGATCTGGGCAAAAAAACACTTACTATCTTTTATACAGATCCTGATGTAAAAGATCAGAACGATCCTTTTGCTGATTATCTCAAGGCTGCCAATCTTCCCAAAACAACTTACAGAGGGATGGGGATCGTAAATCTAAAAGATACCTGGCTTCCCAATTCGCTTTTGCGGACTCTCATCCGGGAAAAAATCAAAAAATACAATGCTACAATTCTCACCGATACAGACCGTGTATTAAAAAACAAATGGAATTTAGGCAGCTGCGATGATAAATCCATTGTAATTGTCATAGATAAAAACAGGAAGGTTCTTCATATCCATAAAGGTGCCGTTCCAAAATCTGACTTTGAAAAGATTCTGAATATCATTAAAAAATCTCTGTGATTGTAGTATCATAAAACCAAGCATTTTATAATACACAGAGTTCCAGCGAATTAAGAGCTGAATTTTTTTTTAGATTTAAATACAGAACATATAAAAAAAACACATGACATTTTCAAAATGTCATGTGTAACCGATTATTTTGCCTCTTTCGATACAAACTGCAGCGAGCGCCGGTTACTTTGAGATTCGTGATAAATCCACGGGAGTTTCAATAATCGATATTCAGTTCTTTGATTTTTTTATCCAGGGTGTTGCGGTTAATCCCGAGAAACTTTGCCGCCTGCACCTTCGTATATTTAAATTTTTTCAATACGGCATGGATCAGCTTTCTTTCCACTTCTGAAATCACAGCTTCATAAGCTCTTCCTTCCAGACCGTCAAGAGAGCTCAGTTGAGGCAGATGCATGCCATCCGGTACTGCAGCAGCCATTCTTTCTGCAGGAACAACATCGGAACTTCTAATTTCATCGTAAAAATCTTCTACATCCAGCAGCTGATTGCGGCTGAGAACGATGGCCCTCTCAACAGAATTTTCCAGCTGACGCACATTGCCGGGCCAGTCATGCTTTTCAAGATACCGAATTGCTTCAGGTGTAATCCCGTTAATTGTTTTTCCGCTTTCGGATTTGTATTTTTCTATAAAATTCATTACGAGAAGATGGATATCATCCTTGCGGTCTCTCAAAGGGGGGATGTGGAGGGTCACAACGTTCAGCCTGTAGAACAAATCCGCTCTGAATTTTTTTTCTGCGATCATGCCTTCAAGATCTGCATTGGTGGCGGCAACAACACGAACATCAATTTTTTTAGTACGGCCGCCCACTGGCTCAATTTCACGCTCCTGAATAACACGAAGGAGTTTACTTTGAAGGTTAAAATCCATTTCTCCGATTTCATCAAGAAAAATGGTTCCTCCTTCCGCCAGTTCAAATTTTCCCTTTTTGTCGGCGATTGCGCCGGTAAATGCTCCTTTCTTATGGCCGAAAAGTTCGCTTTCAAGTAGATTTTCCGGTATGGCAGCACAGTTTATTTTTATCAGAGGCGATTCTCTTCTGGGACTGTTGTAATGGATGGCAGAAACAATCAGCTCTTTTCCCGTACCGGATTCTCCGGTAATTAATACAGAAGAGCGGGAGTCTGCAACCAGGCGTATCTTTTCAAAAAGTTTGATCATGGGTCCGGATCTGCCGGTAATGTTGTCAAACTGATATTTTTCTGAAAGTTCATGACGAAGATGAATATTTTCAAGCTCCATCACTTTCTTTTCTTCCCGGACCAGATTCTGGATTGTGATCGCCTGAGAAATGACCGATCCAATAATTTCAAGAAATTCCAGTAGCGAATCAGAATGAAATTCATCCTGACGTCTGGTGAATGTGGAAAATACGCCTGCCACTTCCGTCCCTGAAAAGATCGGGCAGCAGAAAAAACCCACATCATCTCCGGAGGGACTGTACGTTTTCATTCGATTTAGAAATGTCGGCTCTCGGGAAACATCAGGAATGTATACAGGTTTGCGGTTGATAAAAACGCTTCCAGTGATCCCTTCTCCCGGCGAATAAACAATTTCCCGGTTTTCATTGATTGCAGACTCGGCAGAAACAGAAATCCTGAGAACATCGCTTTCTTTATCATACAGCAGAAGCGTGCTCCGGTAGAGCTTGAAGGCTTTCTCCGTAACATTCATAATATCCAGAAACACTTCATCGAGTTCCAGGGATTTTGAAATAATGCGTGAGATTTCATGAAGCACTTTGTGAAACCGGTTTCTCAGGCGAAGGAGATGATTATCTTTCAGGTTAACGAAAATTCCAGCGCTCAGGTTTGCCATAATCAGAAGGAAGTCTTGATGGGACCTGACAAATGCATTTTTTTTTCTGGAATCCAGGGAAATGACTCCAATCAGATTATCTTTTACCGTCAGCGGAACGGCAAGTTCGGATAAAAGATTTTCTGCCAGAGAAATATAATCTGTTTCCGCTGTTGTATCATTGACAAGCCTGGGTTTACCGTGTCTTGCAACCCAGCCTGTAATGCCTTCGCCCAATCCCAGTCTCATCCCGGTTGCTTCTTTTGTAGAAAAACCGCTGTAAGACACAATCTCAAGATATTTTTCTGAATCATCCAGAAGCATAATGCTTCCGGAATCCGCGCCTGTTAACTCAATGCATGATGATAAAATTTTATCCAGAACTTCCTGGGGAGTATATCCAGAAGTCATGGCTCCGGTAATGCGGCTGATAAAGTTTAAGGAATCCTGCTCTTTTATTTCGACTGACATATTAGTATACCATATTTTTGTTGCAAAAATAATCTTTCTGCTCTTTTTTAAGGCAGTTTTTTCCCTGTCTGGAATATTAACAACAAATTTGAGGCTTTATGTTTTTTTATCTTTCAAAAATTTTTTCAATGCTCTTTTTCCCATTTCCGTTATTCCTGATTTTTACAGGCTGTGCTATGTTTTTCATTAAGTCTGGAAAATTTAAAAAGGTTTATACTGCTGTATTTGCCGGATTTCTTTTTTTATCTACAGAAGCAGGAAGCTGGCTTTTTTTCCAGTCTCTTGAAAATCAATATCCGCATCTTCTGACTGAAAATCTGCCGCAATCAGACGCCATCGTCGTACTTTCCGGTATGGTCAATCCCCTGACAGGACACCATGAAAGGCCTGAGTTTTTATCTTCTTCTGACAGAATTCTTGCAGGAGAAGAACTCTTATTAAAGAAGAAAGCGCCGGTTCTTTTAATTTCAGGAGGATCGGGGCTTGTCATCCAGACAACAGAGAAAGAAGCGGATATTCTTCGCAGGTGGCTGATTGAAAGAAAGCACAATCCGGAAATGATTCTTGCTGAAAGCGAATCTAAAAATACAGCTGAAAATGCAATCTTCACGGCAGAAATTGCAAAAAAGAACAACTGGAAAAAAATCATTCTTGTTACTTCTGCCTTCCATATGAAACGAAGCGTTCTGTGTTTTCAAAAACAGAATCTGGAAGTCATCCCATTTCCGGTTGATTATTCCAGCGTAAAGGGATACTACGGGCCTGAATTTTTTCTTCCTTCTCTTGACGCTCTGGATTTAAGCACAACAGGAATTAAAGAATACATCGGTCTGGTCGCTTATTCCTTAAAAGGATATATATAATGGCGAAAATCATTGCTGTAACAGGACGTTCAGGATCCGGAAAAACAACTCTGATTTCAAAACTGATTCCCATCTTAAAAAAAAGAGGGATCCGTACCGGGAGTATCAAACAGACCCACCACAGTGTTCCGCTCGATACGCCCGGAAAAGACAGCGATCTTCATATACAGTCCGGTTCGGAAATTACAGCTGTCATGACTCCGGATAAATTTGGAATTTTTTCTGAAAGAAAAAATGAAAGCATAGAAAAATTCGCAAAAAAATATTTTCATGATATAGATTTAATTCTTCTTGAAGGATTTAAAAACGAAAATGTATACAAGATGGAAGTATTCAGAGCAGAAACAGGGAAAAAACCTCTTTGCAGCGATAAAACGTTTCACATACAGACAGTGATTACTGATGAAGAGGGAAAAAAATATTTAAAAGGCATTGACAGCCTGAATTTTCTTGATATCAAGAACCCTGAAAGAATAGCGGATTCAATTGAAAATCTTCTTAAGAAGAACGTCTGACTTAAAATCGTTTTCATACAGAAGGCAATATTTACTCATATCAAATTGAAAAATATTTCAGTATAATAAAAATAAGATCATAAAAATGATTGAAAATGATTCTACGAAGGGAATACAATTCAGTCATCCATTTCGCCTGTCTCAATAAAACGGACAACCTGTTCTGCATCAGCCGCTTCAAGATAATCATTTCCGTAAACGGAATAATCGCCTTCAACTCCGAAATTAATCACTCCGCCGGAGATTCGATCCTCATCCACATCGATAATGATTTCTACTGCTCTGACCATTCCCGATACGCCCCATCCCATACCCCGCGCTTCTTCTGCGCTCAGAGTCAAATAAAGCTTTTTTTCTTCATTGATGAGAACCTTCTGGAATCTTTGAATTGTGCTGAAGTCCATAAATTTTTCCATATTTAAAGTAATCATACAGACGGAAAACGGCAGTATAATTAATCATTTTTTACCTGAAATTGATCTAAAAGCGTCCGAAAATGGCATCTGCAGTTTTTATTTCAGTGAAGGCCGAAAAAACGCTGAGTCAACGGAGCTGCCATGCTGTATAATCAATTCAAACACAATTCCAGTAAAATATTCAATTCAATTCTCCAAGAATATTTTGAATTTTCTCAATTTGAAATGGTTTTGTGATATAAGCTTTAAATCCGCAATCCATTGCTTTAGCAATATCATCTTTCATGGCATTGGCAGATACGGCTATGACAGGAATATCTTTTAGTTTTTCCGATTTTTGAATTACCTGCAGCGCTTCAATGCCGTTCATACCGGGAAGATTGATATCCATGAAAATAAGATCCGGTTTGTCCTGAAGAGCTGTTTCAATTCCCGTTTCCGCTGTCCCCGCCGACAGAAACTTTACAGAATCATAGTTCTCAATAATCCTTTCCATTAATTTTAAATTGATTTGATTATCTTCAATATAAAGAACTTTTCTGATTGTATTAGAATTTCGATCATTGCCTGACCCGGAAGATTTTTCCGTTTTCCCGGGCATTATTTCGACAGGATCGTCTTCGAGATTTACAAGAGGGAATTCTACCCAGAAGGACGAACCTTCATTTTCTTTACTGGAAAATCCAATCACTCCGCCCATCAGCTCGGCAAGAGTCTTGCTGATACTGAGTCCGATCCCTGTACCCTCAATGGTTTCGTCTGTACCGAGACGGCTGAAAGGTTTAAATAATTTATCCTGAAGTTTCTCTGGAATTCCATGCCCCGTATCGCTTACGACAAACCTTGCAGTTTTTCCTTTTTCACAGTGCACTGTAACAGAACCGTTTTCTCTGTTATACTTTATCGCATTGCTGATCAAATTAATCATAATTTGACGAAAACGGTTCTGATCAACACGAATATAACATGGCTCTGTGTCATTTCGCTCTTCGGGAGTGCAGTTCTCAATATTTAATGCAATGTGTTTTTGTTCTGCCATTCCTTTCATGATATTCAGGATTGAAGCGATGACTTCTTCGGGTTTCACGGGTTCGATGGAAATCGAAATTGAACCGGCTTCTATTTTTGAAAGATCCAGCACTTCATTGATTAATTTGAGAAGATGTTTTCCACTGGACTTTATATATTCAATGTTCTGTTTTTGATTTTCCGTAACAGGGGAAGTCTTATCAGCTTCAAGCACATTGCTGAAGCCGATAATGGCATTGAGCGGCGTGCGAAGCTCATGACTCATGGAAGAAAGGAATTTTGATTTGGCCAGATTTGCATGATTTGCCTCAACCATTGCATTCACTCTGTCCGTGATATCGGTTCGGATTGCAATGTACTGGAACGGCGTTCCTTTTTCATCCAGAAAAGGAACGATGGTTGCCGATACCCAGTAAAAGTTCCCGTCTTTTCTTGTATTTTTAATCTCACCGTGCCAGGGTTTTCCGCCGGAAATGGTTCTCCATAAATCTTTATAAAATTCATCCGTATGTTCTCCGCTTTTAAGCATCCGGTGATTCTGTCCCAGAAGCTCTTCTCGCGAATAGCCGCTGATTTGACAGAATTTATCATTAACATAGGTAATACTTCCTTTTCGGTCTGTAAAGCTGACAATGGCATGTTCATCCAGAGCCAGTTTTTGAAAATCCAGCTCACGGACTTTTTCATCCAGACTTTTTTTGAATGCAGTTCTGTCTGTAATGTCGCGAACAACTGCAACATAAAGGTATTCGCTTCCATAGGGCAGAAGGCTGATGCGGACTTCCATGGGAAACACGGATCCGTCCTTTCGCCTGTGAGAGCTTTCCAGGGTGATGGGATATTTTTCAGGATCGGCAAGCCCCAGATCCCAGGTATCACGAAGAGTATCAAACTCAATGGCGGCATCCAGCTCTCTTACATTCAGCGCAAGAAGTTCCTCACGGCTGTATCCAGTCTGTTTTGCCGCAACAGGATTCACATCATAAATTTTACCGTAACGGTCATGGATATAAATGGCATCGCCTGCATTTTCCACCATTGAGCGGAATTTCCCTTCGCTGATGATCAGTTCCTGCGCTGCAAGAGCCCTTTCCGTCACATCATGCACCAGGATAATTACGCCTCCGTCCATTTCGCTGTTTTCAGATTTGTAGGGAGTGATGTCAATTTCATGGAAGCGGTTTCCCATGATGAATTCTTCCAGGTGACTTTTCCCGCTGGAAGCTACATTGCGAATTTTTACAAAAAATTCATCCAGATTAAAAAGCAGCGGTATCGATGACAGATTTTGCCTGGCAAAAGCAGGCTCAATCTTAAAATAACGGAATGCTTCTTTGTTATAGCGCCTGAGATTTAAATCGCTGTCCAGCACCAAAATAGCCCGGTTTACGCTGTTTTGAATATTTTCCATGTCATCCAGAGCGTCAGCCAGCTGATTGCTGCGTGTGGAGAGTTCGTCGTTTACGGTTGTCAGCTCCTCATTTGTAGCCTGAAGTTCTTCATTGGAAGTTTCCAGCTCTTCGTTGGACGCCTGGAGTTCTTCATTGGATGCCTGCGCCTCTTCGTTCATGGACTGAAGTTCTTCATTGGAAGTTTCCAGTTCTTCAATGACTGTCTGCAGACTTTCCCGGGTTACTGTCAGTTCATGCTCCAGTTCAAGAATTCGCGCCTCGGCAATCTCATCAATGGATTTCAACTCAACGCCCGGACGGCCTGCTGCATGGACGACCTTTTCAAAGCTCACGATCACATGGTCGGAGGAAGTATTTTTTTTATTTGCAGGACGAATGGCGCTTCTGTAAGATATTTCTTCGCCTTCAATTTTAAGAGAAACAGGACGGGTATAAACCGTTTCGCCGCTTCGGATTACCTTCTGCACCATGGCCCGCAGTTCGGTGCGGAGCGGCGGATGCAGAATTGAAAACAGGCTGAAATCGGGTTTTCCTGGATTCAAATGGGTAAACGGACTGATGTCGCCGTAAAATTCAAGGATATCTCCGTTAACTGTTACAAGAACGCTCGGAGGCGTATAGATTTCAAATAATGTGTTTCGCCCGTTATCACCGGGAGTCACGGCCGGTTCTTTTTTCGGCTCTGCAATTCTTCTGTCCAGAGAAACCAGAGAAGGCGATTCTAGATGAATGGGGCCTGATAGGGATGAAGGGATGTCGATTTTTTTGAAAATTTTTAATTTTCGATCCGCTTCAGAAAAAAAGTTAGTATTGTGTCCGACAGATTCAGATTTTCCGAGAAACAGTGTGCCGCCGGGGTTCAGCGAATAATGAAAAATTCGAAATACCTTATCCTGAAGACTCGTCTTGAAATAAATCAATAGATTCCGGCAGCTGATGGCGTCCATTCTGACAAAGGGCGGGTCCTGAACCAGATCCTGGTTGGCGAATAAAACCAGTTCTTTCAGGCTTCGGTCGACCTGAAAATATTTCTCCTTTCGCGTAAAATATTTTTGAAGAAGTTTGCTGGAAACTCCTTCAATTGAAGCTTCAGGATAAAGTCCGCGCCTTCCATACTGGGTAGCTTCCGGATTGGCATCGGTTGCAAAAATCTGTACACGGTACTGATCAATATTTCGTCCGAGAATTTCAGAAACCATGATGCCGATGCTGTAGGCTTCTTCGCCCGTTGCGCAGCCCGGCACCCAGATTCTTATATGATCGCCTGGAACTTTATTTTTTATAATCTCTGTCAGGTGAACCTTAAACGCATCAAAAGCATCCGTGTCTCTGAAAAAAGAAGTTACACAGATCAGAAAGTTATTCACCAGGGCCTTGAGTTCGTTTTCTGATTTTTCTGCAATGGATACATATTCCGGAAGATCTGTAATTTGAAGAACCGCCATGCGGCGTTCCACCTGTCGCGTCAGTGTTGTCAGCTTGTAATTGGAAAAGTCCATTTTGGTATGCTGGAATACAAGCTTCACAAGCTTGTCCATGGGATTGATGCTGGCGTTTTCATTGTCCTGAGCGGCAACCTGCACCCTGGGTCTTTCATTGATGCTGACAAGCTGAAGAGCAATTTGATCGGGAGGAAGGACCAGATCCACGCCGGCTTTAATGGCAGCGACAGGCATGCTGTCAAACTTTGCAGTTTTGGGTTCCTGAGCAATACTGATGCCGCCGGCAGCATTGAGGGCGCGGATTCCATGCGATCCGTCCATGCCGGTACCGGACATAACAACAGCAATGGCGCGTTCGCCGAGATCCTCGGCCATGCTTGTAAAAAGATAATCCACTGAAGGCTTTGCGCCAATATCTGCCAGCGGTTTTCTCAGCTGAAGTTTTCCGTCTTTAATGGATACATCCGTATCGGGCTGGGCTACATAAATTGTATCCGCTACAGGAATCAAATTGTGACGGACCTCCATCACAGGCAGATCGGTTTCCCTGGCAAGCAAATCCACCATCATGGATTTGTGATGGGGCGACATGTGCTGGGCAATCACATAGGCCATGTTGGTTCCGGGTTTCAGTGCAGCGACAAAATGACGAAGAGCCTCCAGTCCCCCGGCAGAAGATCCTATCCCTACAATGACCAGAGAGGTGTTTTTATCGTTTTTAGAAGCGCCTGAAGCTTTTTTTTCAGGTTCTTTTTCAGACTGTTTTTCTTTTGCTGCTGCTTTCTTTTTTACTGTTTTTCCCATTCAATGCCTTTATCCAATGACTGTATCTAAAACCTCTATCCTTATGAAATTTTGCTTATCAGTTTTTTGTGTTGTATAATACTCCATAACCGGTAAATAGACGATATTTTTTTGTTTTCCTCTATAATTTACCATGAATTTTTTATCCCCTGCAATCATAAAATAAAAAACATACTAAGCAGATAGTGCTTTTGAACTAGATCACTCTGGATTACATTCAGAATGGATCATTGATGTTTCAATTCCATAATTATATTCTATTTTTAGTTTAATATCAAATATTCTCAAACCGTTTGGATGTACCGCTCTTCTGGAACTGAAGAATAATTTCTTCTCGATGATCGCCGAATAAAATCCCATGAGTAAGACTACTGATCAGTCAGCGCTAAATTCTAATCTTTAAAAAACGTTTATAATTTAATTTTTTACAAAAAAGACTGAAATTTAAGATTTTTTTTATAGACATTCCTTTTGAATTCATTTCATAATCTCCCTATGATTTCTGTCTGGAAAGATACTCTTTTCTTTCTGATTCTTTTTTTCATCCCTTCCCTGATCCAGGCGCAAATTGCAGATGTTACCTCATCTGAAATAAACTTAATTCCTCATGCAAAAATCATAAAAGATTCCGGACAGGACTATCCTGATCTGAAACATGGCACTTTTCAAAAACCCGATCCGCACCAGGAATTCCTGAGCTTCGGATTCACCGACGATCCCTACCTTTTTTTTATCACAATGGACAATCCAGGGACGACTCCACTCGAAAGACTTCTTGTCTTTCATCCCACCTGGCTCAACCATATACAGGCAACTTTAATTCATCCCGACGGCCGCAAAGAAGTCTTCACAGGCGGGGACAGACTTCCCTACAGCCATAGAAGTTTACCTCTTAAATATATAAATTTCAAACTCACGCTCCATCCCGGAACAAGCGCCCTCATGATCCGCATACAGACGAACGATCCTTTTATGGTTCAGATGGAACTCTGGGAGGAACTCGCTTTTTATAAAAAAGAATCCGTACGGAATGTCTTTTTCAGCATTCTTTACAGCGTCATTTTCGCCATGATTCTTTTCAATATTCTGCTTTATTTTTCCATAAAAGATTTCGTATATGCATCGTATTCCATTTACCTTACCCTGTTTTTAATCATGCATTCCAATTACAATGGATTTTATTATCCGACTCTGTGGCCGGACTCTCCCTGGTGGCAGAACTGGACGCATTCCATTTTCATTTATCTGCTCAATTTCGCGGGAACGTTTTTTTGCATTATTTTCCTCAGACTTCATAAAACAAAAGATATTCTTTACCACGCTTCACTGATCTATTTCGCCGCCATTTTTACATCGTTTATCCTATTTGCTTTTTTCGGATACGGCATTCATGTTCAGACCGCCATCTTATGGGTTTTGATCTACGCACCCTTTATATTGAGCATGGGCTTTGCTTCGCTTAAAAAAGGAAACCGGTCCGCACGTTATTTTTTAATCGGAACCTTTGCGGGTTTTGTCGGAAGTTTTATAACAGGTATGACGGTTCTCGGCTTCATTCCCTTTTCAGAAATTTTCTACCATGCCGTAGATATTGGCATGCTCCTCGATGCAATTCTTCTTTCTCTTGCGCTTGCCGACCGTTTTCTTCTCGCAAAAACAAAATCAGAAAAGGCAAATGAAAAACTTCTTGAAGTTTCGAACCTGCATGCAGCAAATCTTGAAAAAGAAATTTCAAGACGAACGGCGGAAATGGAAAGCTTCAACCGGATCCTTGCACACGATTTAAAGCAGCCTCTGAATATATTCAACGGCTACCTGTATCTTCTTTCCGCAGAAAAGAAAGATTTCTCCGAAGAAGCAAAATCTTCGATTGATCAGCTGCAGAAAAGTACGGTTTACATGAACAATCTGATTACAGAAGCCCATGAACTGATGAAGACAAAAGAAATTGAATTAAAGCTGCAGGAGCTGGACCCGGAAGGTGCCATCCATAATATAACAGACATGTTTATTTCAAGTAATTTGCAGCCCATCCATTTAAGCACGACACCGATGGAGCCAATTTACACTCATAAAACGCTCTTTTATGCGATTTTCAGAAATTTAATCGGAAATTCCATCAAATACAACGATCATGACGAGATTCATATCTCTGTTGATTATCTGCGCGAAAGAGGGAATCATATTTTTAAGATACAGGACAACGGCATTGGAATTCCGAAGGATAAGCGCGAAGAAATATTTCTTCCTTTTAAAAGAGTTCATAACGGCGAGAATTATGAAGGTTCCGGAGTCGGTCTTTCCATCGTGAAAACAGCAGTAGATAAATTAAAAGGAACCATTCAGGTGGAAGATTCAGACAAACCCGGCACACTCATATCGATCCGCTTTCCTGACTTGCGGACCAATGCTTAAGATTCAGAAAAATTTTTGGAGACGGCGGGAGTTGAACCCGCGTCCTACGGTGCGAAATAAAAGCCTCTACATACTTAGTCAGCGTTTAATGAGTGGAAGCGTCCCCCGCTGACCGGGCAGCTAACACTTTTTCATCTGTAAAAGTTTACCGGAAAGCAGATGAATCCATCCCGGTTCATCCTCCAAAAAGGTGACACTCGTCATCGGCCCTGGAGGAGTGACCGATGGGAGCGCAAGCAGCATTAATTAAGCTGCGAGAGCCATTTCGTTGTTGGCATTTATAAGGTGAGGTTTTTAAGAGTTCCTCAACTCTGTATGCAACTTCTACCCCGAATCCACAG
>Ga0224501_10002418_pt1 | contig 14676 bp, 4 predicted proteins | sample SF_Oct11_sed_USG_4_FD_169105 | JGI IMG/M metagenome (GOLD analysis project Ga0224501, IMG submission 169105) | Sediment microbial communities from San Francisco Bay, California, United States - SF_Oct11_sed_USGS_8_1 | ecosystem: Environmental > Aquatic > Marine > Sediment | place: USA...
TATTTCTGATCACATGATAGGGGCTTTAAACTGACAGAATCCTAGTCTGATACACAATGTATAATGTTCCCACAATGCTGGCTCAATTCCCGGAGTCTCAATGGTTTTTTTGAATGACAGTTGCAGTCTGCAGACCCGCGTGCCACAGCAAACTCTCAACTCCACTGAGGTGTTCACTCAGTCCAGGGCCAAGAACAGGGGTGATCAAGACAATGGTAGTTGGTTACAAAGATCATAGATAGATAAGTCATTTATTTCGCCAAGTCCTCTGTGAATGGGTGGTGGAGATTTGTTTGTAATTATCTTGATTAATAGTTCCTGATCTCATTGAGCGATTGCCCCCTCAATTCAATCCGATTCAAGCTACTGTGTAGCAAAAAAACTTATGGTCGCTCTTCCACTCTCGCAATATAGCAATGTTCTTCCACTTTACTTTGCAGTCTCAAACCTAATCTATTCCGGGGTGGAGTGGAAGTGACGGAGAGTGAAAAGGCACAAGTACACTTTGAGATGTTCGAAACATCCCTCGGAACATTCTTCAACTCCACATGCTGTCTTGTTAACACAAATTCTCGAAGTCTAGCTGCAATATGTTCACAGGCTCACAGCTGTGGGCAGTGCCGGCAAAGCTAACACTTAATACCAGAGAGCATGCTAGGTGGGGTTAATGTATGTGCATGTATGAAAGCAACCTATGTAAAATGATCAACAACAACTGCTTGATCTCAGATGATCAGCAGAGATGTGCTATTGCAATCACTTTTCGCATTCTTTTCGCATTCCTTTCTCATCTTTTGTTCCATTGGCACTTGGCAATTCCATTTGCTGGACCATCAATGTTTGTTTGGAATGGGAGAAGCTGGAAATTGTGAGGTACTCATAATTCACAACTTCACCAAAATTACATGTTCCCTATAACCACTGGACAATAAAAGACACTTTTCGTGCACGCGATAATGTGCGTGAAGGTGTCCATTGAGAATGATATATTTCAACTTGTTGTTTTTGGCATTTTGTATTGGTGGTAGCAAACAAACCAGCATGACCGATGCCGGCTGCAACTGAAGAGGAAGTGGCTTAGTGAGTGGCGCATTTGGCGTTAGAACAGGTGACCCGGTGGTGAGGTGATCCTGGTTTGTCCTTCACTTTGCGCTTTCTCCCTCCTAGGATTTAGATTGTGACTTTACAATAAAGAAGGTCCACGCATCAAGTACACGCACCACATCTGTGAGGCAAACCATTGACTATCCTGAAAACAAACCATTGGATTAGCGATGCCATCCGTGCAAATAATGATCTCTTATCTCAATCAACTATCTGGTCCCAGATAGAAATAAGTGCCCGAGGACGTTTCATATCAAGTCCGAGTCATTGCGTGTAGTGAACATAAATTATTCAGATTTTTTTTTACAGACCATCTGATAAAGCAATCCTGCGCAGTGCAGATTACTTCAAAGCTGATCATTGGTGCTCTCAAAGTGGCTTACTTTGGCTGAAAAGATCCAGTCACTCCCTGATCTATACTAACCCAGTAACATTGCGTTATGTCACTAACTGATCAAACAATGCGTAGAAGCTTATTTAGATCTGTGATGGGAGAAGTACCTCTACCACCAGACAGTGCCAACATCAACTAGAAGCCATCTTAGAGATAATTTACACTCGCCGAAGTTGAATATTAATAAATTGGTATTAGCATAATTTGAGGTGCCTTGTGTAGCTTCGGTTTGTCCCGCTTGATTTCACTTTGGCATTCAACCAATTAGTTACGTTGGTGAGTATTATAAAAGCGGACGGGTGTATATCGGACCCGTCAGTCACCACCAGGATCTCAGCCCAAACACTCCGGATTATCGCCAACGCTGCTTGGTAGGTGTCGCCATGGCAACATTATCCTCTGATCAAAGGATAATCATAACTTTATTAGTTTGGGTAGATGAGAAAAAAATTCACTTAGAGTTAGATTCTCGGTCAGGTAGGTAGATAACCTATCTACTCGCTGTAGCTAACTTTAATACAACAAATTTGGACAGACGCATCAGTTTGTCTTGTCTTCTGCAGAAGTATGGCGACAGCCGTAGTTATGGTGTGCCTAGTAGCCCTGCACTGCTCAGGGATTACTGCTGCCCCTGTTTCTGGCCAGGTATTCGTGGCTACTGAGGATACCTATGCCCAGACTCTAGGTTGGCTCAAGACACATGGATATTACAAAGGACAGGTAAGTCTACACAAGAAACCTCCCTCCACACACAGTCACACTGCCTCCAGCAGGCGACCAGCAAATTGTTACTATTTTATGACATCAGTCAACAGAAATGCCGCTAACATAATCTACACAATGAACCTCCCTCCACACACACAGTCACACTGCCTCCAGCAGGCGACCAGCAAATTGTTACTATTTTATGACATCAGTCAACAGAAGTGCCGCTAACATAATCTACACAATGAACCTCCCTCCACACACAGTCACACTGCCTCCAGCAGGCGACCAGCAAATTGTTACTATTTTATGACATCAGCCAACAGAAGTGCCGCTATGTTTATAAATAAATCGTAATTTTTTAGATAAAGAAAGATATGAAAATTGATGATCTCAAAGCAGCCATTCAGGATCCACTTAAAGCTATGAAAGAGTTCTATGGCCATTATCCTATTAATGGTATGTAACTTTGATGTGCTAATATAATCGTGTGCATTGCACACTTTGCCGGTTTCATCAGAAGTAACCCTGATCCTTATAGCCACACACACCGTCTTTGCATCAACCTTCTATAACATAGGGTATAAAATCACTCGTTGATACTCGCGACACTAGCTTCACCCTCTAGGCATGTAACGGATATCTGGGTTATCACTGGGCTGTTGGCTGTCAATGATAATCCCGCCTAATCTTATGAGCCTACTTATCAACTGATTCTGTACATCCTTTTGAAATCTTTAGGTGATCTGACTGCGGATGTAATGAAAACCGTTGAGACACCAAGGTGCGGCCATTCTGACGAGGATGAAATCTCTCCTCCCCACGGTCGTACTAAGAGATTTACTAAACTCTCAAATGCTAAATGGGAGAATATGCCTGTAACTATCTCTTTCAACAACTATGCTAGGGACTTCACAAGAACTGAGCAAATCGACATTGCCTTAGAATGCGCAAGGGTGAGTTGAGTCGGGTCCTCTTTAGGATGACTATAAATCAGCGGATGACGACTGAATGACTTAGTCGAAATGGATTATCTTTTTATCTGCTAATCTATGATCATCTAAAGAGTTTTAGTAGAGGCGGGGTAATCCGTTAACCAGGATGTAAGTTTCCGCAAAGAGTATAATACATTGTCTTGTAGATGTGGGCATCTGAGTCTTCCCTCAGTTTCGCTCTCGCTGATTCCGGGGAACTTGGAAATATTGCTATCGAGTTTGTGAGAATCGATGGCCCATGGAGAACTGTTGGCAAAGGGCTGTCTGCAGTGCCGTTCGGTCGACCACCTTCCTCCTACCTGAAGCTTGATGTGGATGAACCCTGGAAGAAGAACTCTGAGGACGGAGCCAGAGGTAAGTGTTGTTTTCTGAGGATGTTTTTGGTCTTCGCAGCAACATCACACAGTCTTGGGGAGTGGAAAGCCATCTTCATTATTCCTGTTTTAGATAAGGTTTCCCTACGTTGGGCACTGTGCCACGAGATGGGACATACTCTCTCTATCGGACACTCGAGAGATCAATCTGCCATCATGTACCCATCTGGTACTGGTAAAGATGACAGCAGACTAGGCTATGATGACATTAGAGGAGTACAGGATATCTACGGACGCTCCAATGGCAGGGTGAGCTTCATTGTACTCAACAAAGAGTTGCCGCTCTGGATGACTAAGTGTTCAATCAACATTATACAGGGTTCATTTAGGGTATGAAGTTAATGATGTGTTTCAATCTTTGTAGACTATAGTGTCTAGCCAAGGGTATTCTGATTATCAGAATAACAGGAGATCATCAGGACGCAGCAGGGAACGTCAGGAGGAACGCCGTAACAGGCGTCAGGAGGAGGAGGAGAAGAGGAGAGAAGAGGAAGAAAGACGTGCTCGTGAGGAGGCCCAACGACGCGCCAGAGAGGAGGCTGACAGACGCGCTCGGGAAGAAGCTGACAGACGTGCCCGGGAAGAGGCTGACAGGCGCGCAAAAGAGGAGGCAGAGAGACGCGCCAGGGAGGATGCAGAGAGGCGGGAACGTGACGAAGCCGAAAGGCGGGAGCGGGAGGAAGAAGAACGAGAGCGTGAAGAGGCTGACAGACGTGCTAGAGAAGAAGCAGAGCAAAGGGAACGTGAAGCCGCTGAAAAACGTGAGCAAGAAGAAGCAGCAAGAAGAGAACAAGAAGCCGACAGAGAAGATCAAGAGGAAGCTGCGAAAAGAGCAGCCGAAGAAGAGGCTGCAAGAAGGGCAGCTGAAGAAGCTGCTTCTGACAGAGAGGCCCAAGAGGATGCCGAAAGACAGGCAGCAGAAGAGTTAGAGAGACGAGAGCAGGAAGACGCGGCAAGGAGGGCACGTGAAGAAGAGGAGCAACGCTACCGAGAAGAGGCTGAACAAGGTAGTGATGCTGCCCCAGAATCCCGAGCTGTCCAGGAAGCTAGAGAAAATCTCGCAGATGAGAAAGAGAAACTTCGTCTGCAGCAAAATGAAGTTTACTATACTGAGCAAGAACTCCACAATGCTGATCGCTCAGACACGCGTGAGATCGCTCGTCTTGAGAAGAACCTGAGGATATCTGTCGAGCGAGAGAAGCGAGCAGAGGATAATGTCGCACGAGCTGAGGAGAGACTGCGAAGAGCTGAGGAAGAGGACAGAAAGAACGCGGAGAAATCATCAGAGCACACAACTCCTTCATCCAGGCATCCTCCACCAAACTATGTCCCCAGATACAGGCCGGATGCTTACAAAACATACCAGATAGAGCCAGCACCCAACAGCCCTGAGGCCAACATCGAGTACTGGACAAATAGAACGTAATGACATCTCGGGTTATGGCATGTAGAAAATGAGGCTGAATTTGGTGTAGAGATTTCTATGGTGCTATTTCATTGTATCATAAAGTTAGAGTCATTATTCTTCTATTATATGATACCAGTCAGAATCATTGTACATAGGGTGTTCCTTCATGATATTAATCATTGACCAAACCGTATAGCAGGCAAGTCACGTTAACTATCAGATGCCAACTAAGGATTTTCTATTTTTTCTAACTAAATTATTTTCTGAATAAATTCATTCGCACTAGAGGAATTAGAGTCAACTCTAACTTTTAACGGATTTTTGTTTCATTTTTTGGTTAAACCATTTTGAAGCAAATAAACTGAACTATGCAAACCTGCTATCGGACTATTTGGCCAATGTATTTACCCAACCCTCTTCTTTCTGTTCGATGCTTTGGAATAGTTCAATAAAAATTTCTGGATCCATAATCCACGGAGAGCATTATGCTCCAATTCTTGACAATGGATTTATTCAAGCTCATTGTAATTGGGATTATAACGGATATAACCAATGTAGTCATATGTGGGGAACAAATCTGAGCGAAGAGAGTGTGCCCTGCAGAGTCAAACAATTGATCAAGATAAGCCGGTTTTAATAAATTGCCTAGTATATAGCACTGACAGGACTGCTGTCTCCGCCTCTGTCTCTAGACCTATCACCAATATGATTTTAATCCCTCCAGTTACAGATTATTACATGTCAATCAAAAGACAAGCCCCATGAACTGAAGAATATCCAGTTTACGCCATCACTAAGTCTACCACCAAATATTAGAAGAAATTAATGTGGACAATAGTGGCTGAGATGGTGGATTCGCGTTTTCAAGAGTAATCAACCGTAGTTTCCAATGCACTGTCACTGTCACTTACTTTCCAAGAGGATAATTGGTTGACAGCTGCTGCAAGATAATGAAATGTAACAACGTGCGAATTGCGTGTACAGAAAAATCAGTCCACAGCAACTTAACGACCGCACTCTGTTGCCCAGAACCTTAGTATCTCCCCTAAACAAAGCCATAAAGCCTGATTGGTAGGATATTTCTTATTAACATGGAGTTGCCTCTCTAATGTTTCCTAGGATCTATTGTATGGATTCCATTTTCACAGTCGTTAGTTAGAGCCCGTGGCTCTACGTTAGCCTGACGAACTTTAATTTGTCGAGATCGACTCTTTTTTTAGAAGAGGTTGAAAATTTTCAATTGACAGTTGACTAAAAGTGCCTGGAGGGCCTAACCTACAGACATCAACCGTTAGCGTAATGCTGAGCATTTCGATGACAACATAAATACGCCTAAACACAAGTGCGTAGTAAGTGAGTCAGTGATTTGTAGTTGTGCTGACTACCGCTACGGGATAGTCATGATACTGAATCTGATACTGATAGTGATAGTGATAGCGGCTGAGTCTGACTCTGATTCTCAGTCTCTGAGTCTGACATTGACAGTCACAATGACTCTGAGTGAGACTGAGACGAGAGTAAGAGACTGACTGACTGAGTCAATGAGTCACGAATCATGTGTCGTGGGTGAGTGACACTGACTGACACTCACCGGCAGTGACGGGTCAGTCACTCAGTCTCACTCAGTGGCGAGTGAGTGACTCGGTGAGTCACTCAATCACTGTCAGTGTCAGTCACTCACAGAGCAGAATATCAATATGATGTTTGTGACACTGACTTTGTGATGGTAATTTGTAGTTTTTTACTTCTCGTATTTGTAAATGTAAGTAACTAAGTTGTAGTTGTACCTCCCAACCTGTACTTGTAGTTGAACTTTTGCTGTGTGTGTAACTGTAAGTGTAACTGTAGGTGTAGGGACTAGCGCCAGCGGGTAGCGGCTAGCGCATTGACCAGTCATTATTTAGATTCACGGAGTCACTCACTGACCGACTGGCGACTGAGTGATTTACTCACCTCACCATCAGTCACCCGCTCAAGCCAGGAGTCACATAATGACATCATACTACTTGTCACTTCGACAAATTCGACTCACTGCCAGTCACTAGTCAGTTGTTCTGAACCTCGCATAAGCCTTATGTAATTATAGGTTACTCTAGACTAAACGTTGACTTGGACTGAGTCTGAAGTCTAACCCTAAGTTAGTAAGTAAGATAGTTACTCAATTGATAAGTTAACTAAGTGTAGTAAGTTGGTGAATGAATGAAAAAACCAAGTTAACCATTTGTGTGTAACTGTAAGCTATTGGCCAGTATTGCCATTTGTGATAAACAAATTTTCGATATCTCAAATTTACAGGAAAAATGGCGCTGAACCGGTACATGCACCCAAGAAATCCTTACACCAATAACCGCCCAGACTTCAAAAAGCTTGCCTTGGAGCACGAAGACTTCAGAAAGGTAAGCTCACGCTAACATAACTTTTTGACCTCGCACCAGTACATAAAATCATTGCTATTTAAGCACTGAAGACTGTGTCGTCGAATCCGATTAACTTGTGTTTAACAGGTGGTAAAGCAGACTTTAGATGGGAATGTAACAGTTGACTTCAAGGACGCGACTAGTCTGCGCGAGCTCTGCCGGGCTCTGTTACTGTCTGATTTCCGACTGTCAGTGGATATACCTCCTGATAGACTGATTCCAACGATACCTCAGAGACTTAACTATCTACTGTGGCTGGAAGACATCTTCTCTGTACCAAGTGAACCCCTCACTGGCATAGATATTGGTGAGTTTTTCTCTGCTCTCTGCACTGAGGTTTCAACTTCGGTAAGTTTTCAGAACAACCAATACATGTGGTAGTTCATTGACTACACCCCACCTCAACAATCAATGTTTATCTCTCTGTCCACTGAAATAGGGCATACTGTATGTGTTGGAATGACGGTCGATGCACAACCGGGTGTTGCTGTGAAATCTCAGAGTAATTCAATGATGATTATCATAGCACAAATGATATATAGGATTGAAAGTTCTTTCGACCAGAGATCGATCCATAAGGGGTCATAGTTTTTCGTTTGTCACTTATCTTGTCTAGTGATTTCATCAACTAACTGGCCACGTATCAACCAATTATATAAAGGCGCAAACAATTCAGCAGTGAAATTTTATAATCCACTCTTTTCACAGAATTCACAGCATTTTAGGTTGATCACTAATAAGCCCTATACATCAGTGGCACCTTATCTATACAGAAGGTATCACACCTGATCTCTCCGCTTTTAATACCCCGTGGTAATCTTTACAGTTTATTCCCAGGTTGTGGGTGCTGCTGTATCTATGGCCTTTTGGCCGCCAAACAAAATAAGTGGAGATTCGTTGCTACGGAGATTGACACTGTGAACTATGAATCGGCGCGGAAGAATGTGGAACGGAATAATCTCAGCGAATATATTACAGGTTTGGTTTCCTGTCATTGACTGACCCCACACGCGGCTCGCAGATTGTTTTGTGAAATGTCATGATCATCCATTTGTGCTTCCGCACCTGGCCTTTTTTTCGTGTTGGGAAAAACATGTCCATACCCTGTTGGGGTTTTTACTACATTCCTTATCATTAATGCACACATCAAACTTATTCAGCTGTTAATGGCAAGGTCCCCTCTCTCCTGGCGGAACCCGCAGCTGATGTGTGTATTGTTTTGTTTTAGTTCTGCCAGCGGATGAGACTATGATTACCACTGCTGTGGCCCACCTGCAGACCGAAGGCACAACACAGATAGATTTCTGCATGTGTAATCCCCCGTTTTATGATATCGGTAAGCTACACTTAAGTTACACTGAACCTCAGTAATATATAGAGAAATCATTGGTTTGGAGAAGAAACATTCCATTCATTTGGTCACAATTTTGAGGATTTCTAGATTGAAAAATCATACATATAGGCAATAACCATTCTCAAGATCTAGCGAACTGATTCGCTTCTGACGTCACAAACAGATGTAAACTACACAAGAACCGCAATAAGTATATCAGGAGTTGTCTTACCTCTACGTCTAAGGGTTAGTTACTACCGCAATGGCCACCCCCAATTTATGGAGTTGTCAGCCTTTTCCACAAAATTCACAATGAGTCCCATAAAACTGCTCCGTTTTGATGACTGAGACCAATAAGACTGTCTGCGGGCAGTTTTAGATGGATTCCGAGTGTATGTACTGAAGCGGGCATGATCAATATGTGATTTATTCAGTGTGGTTAGAGTTTACATTTTACTCTGATCTATGAGAGCGATACATCCTGGTTTCTATTGTTATTATTATCACACTATATTATTGTTTCTGGCATTATCTTACAGATGAGCAGCGGGAGTCGCTGCCTACAGCAGACAGCGAGAGTGTGTCAGCAGGAGGAGAGGTGGAGTTTGTCAAGAGGATTGTCGACGAAAGTCTGAAGATACACGATGGTGTCAGGTTGGTGGTGTTTTGTGACAGCCGTGTTATGTGACAGGCATGTTGAAGATAAAATACTGGAGTCACATAGTTTCAAAGATTTGTCTCCCTCCTCACCTTGTAACTTTACTGTGGGAGCAGAAATATATGTGGTGTAGTTGTCTTCTCCTATATATAGGGTAGATCAGCGTTTGGATAAATATTTCAAAAGGTTAACAGAACATTCCTGTCCTTTTCAAAATCCGCTTCACTCATAGGTCAGAACGCTGTGCCAACCTTGTCCCTGTGCCCTAATATTGGGTTTTATATTTAGTCCCTAAGTCGGGAGTCACGCCCAGTCACAGGATATGATTATATCCCACACCTTTATTTGCCGTTCGTTCCCAGAGTCTTTACCTCCATGCTTGGGAAGAAAGACAGTCTGACTAAAATGCGAGCGTACCTAAAGGAGAAAGGAGTGCATAACATAGCCACCTCAGAGCTGTGTCAAGGTCGAACGATGCGATGGGTCATCGGCTGGTCATTTGATAACAGCGTTGTGTTTCCAGTAAGTTGTTATACGGTAAAAGTTTTCACTAAACTCTGACCAGTCAATTCTTGAAGTCAGTTGGACAACTTTTAACTCGGTGTCACTTAAGGCAATCAAAATATAACCACGCTGCTGCACCATTCTTCCTAGTACACACTAGCTCAAGCTAGCAAAGTCACTCTTATTTTCATAGGGTCCAAACTCAATGTGCAGAGTTGCCCCCACCTGTTCAGTAAACCGCATATATACTACAGCATAACAATGAGTGACGTAAAAGGACCTTTGTGTCACTGATCGTAAGTGGTATATCGGCTAACAAAAACAAGCATTATATGAACGCGTAAATCAATTAAAACATTGACTGAGTGTGAGACATCAGCTGTAACCAGCGGTGGTTTCCCCGTGTAGCACAGCAGCGATGATGTGGTACACAAACTAGATATGGTGGGTTGTTTCGAGTGAGATCGCAGTTGAAGTTGACACAATGTTAGCGTGAACCATAACATTTTGCCATCTGATTGCTACTGAAGTTACAGGGGTTAAGCCACAGTCGAGGGTAGACACATTTTTGGAGTTGTATTCCCCATTCTTAAAGGGAGGCAGCTCCTCATTCATAGCAGCGATAGCGAGTGGTCTTTTTCCAAAAAGCGAATGTCGGTCAATCGGATATCTACGGCCCAAATGGGCCAAATAGAAAGAAAGTGGGATCTAATTTCTAAAACTTAGTAACCTAATGATCTTTACTCCCTCATAACATCGAGTAGAACTCGGAATTGAATAGAATATCGGAGAAAACTGAAGTTATACGAATTGCTTTTCTGGGTTTTCCCTTGGCCTAAGTAGAGGCCATTGCACTCGAGCCTCTATCATTGTGCAATAATGGCACTAACGCTCGCTGACATAGGTGAAAAACTGCACTCTGAAACCCTTTTTCCATATTTTTGTTGCACACTTTCTCTATTCAGACTTGTGTAACTACAAGTCTAGTATGCACCTGCAAGAGATATTGAAGAGATACCAGGCCTGTATGGTGTCATTGAGGGGATACCATGCCTGTATGAGTGGGATAAATGCGCACGTGACGAGTTGAGTCGGGTATTTGTGAAGCTAGTCGCTTGACAATTCGGGTAGATGGTCATCAGCAAAAATCACTGCTGTCCGTACTAAGCTTGACATGTCTGCTGCACTTACACGCCCCCTAACCTACCAACTATCATACATATGTCTGGTTACTGTTTTATTCTGTCTTCCTGTACCTGCATTTGCCTATCATTACTATACTCTGCAGAAATCACACTTCAGGATGGAAAGGAAGCCTCCAGCCTCCCAGGAGTACAGGATACCTAATGAGTTAACCTGCTGCTCATATGACCTCCCGGCTCTGACACAACGTATCCGGGATATGACCATGAAACTAGAGGTATGATAACTGTTAGTCTGGGTTTATATTGACGGCTGGCGCGGGGTCGCCACTGAGAAAGATGGCACTCAGTAGCAAGACTAGTTGGGCTACTTTTACCCAATGGCAACCCATGGAAGGCCAGAACCTGTGGAAAACCAGAACCCCTGCATTGCCAGAACTCGTGGAAGGTTCACTGAGCAGCCATGCTGTTTTTGTTTATGATGGAGAATTCCTGTTGTTTCTGTGTGGCCCTCTTCGGTCCATTAGTCAGATTGTTAATGGGTAAAGTGACTGTAAACCCGCTTTCCACTTGGAGTGATGCCTAATGCCGACCTTTCCTGGTCAAGTTACTATGCACAATTGAATCGAATCGTGTTGTTGCTGTGCTGTCTCTCTATCTGCCCCAGTAATGTTTTGGAGAAATGCCTAATAGGCAAATGTATTTTTATCCACGAGTCTACCTACACTGTCAATTTATAATGGGCAGAGTGTACCGTCACCAGTGGCATATATCTCCTGGAGTTGATCACTGCATTCTTGGTATTATATGTTGTGCATTTATTGCAATATCCATGCTTGGTGTATATACAATGAAACTCGGTTAACTCGACCTCGGATAACTCGAAAAACTTGCTTAACTCAGACCAAGTTTCATGGCCCCTATCTGGGTAATGATAATTTGCTGGGCATATCTCAAGCTTTTAGTCATAACTCGAACTGATAAATTTCGGTCAGTGCCACCAGATTACCTTTCTGTGGCTGGATGTGTTTACATTCTTGTGTCACAAGTTTAATGTCATTGTTTTTTACATGAGACGAAAATCTTAGCAAATTTTAGAAAGTTTAAGCGAAATGGATTCGCTATGGTGGCCATAGGGCTAAAGCAAAAGGAGAGCATAACTCATGACTCAAACTTTTCATAACTCAAACTTTTGTTGGTGGTCCCCTGCAGTTCGAGTTATCCAAGTTTCACTGTATGTAGTTCTTAGTTGACTGACCAACTAATCGGCAATCAATAATAATACTATAGCCAACTAAAACTGCGTGTATGAAAAAGTGGTTTAGTTGAATTTAGATATAATCAGCTCTATGCCTGCTTATTTACCAAGTAATGACTGCTCTAATGCACCAACTACCATATTTTTATGATGGCTACATTTGTCTCAGGCCCCATCAGGTAAACAGTTATTATCTTGTATCTTCTAGTTTTTCCACTGCCTACACGGTTGTGCTGTTGATGTTTGACCGGACCACCCCGCATTTCTTTTCTTGACCATGATTTTGTACTTCTGCTACCCTCTCCGTTGTGGGCCATTTTGTAAACAAGGATTTGCCTTAATAATGTTATCCATATAAAATAAAATTAACCTCATTTACCCTCTCTATTAATCACCTCAGCCTTGTTTCGTATGCAGATGGATACCACCACTTTGAGTCAGGATGTGAATGAGTTTGTCTGTCTGGCCACAGCGCACCGGAATACCTGGAGTCATAGCCGACGAAAACGGCGAGAAGCGGCGAGGAAAGCGCAACTGACAGCGGTGGGCAACCAATCACAAAAAAGCGTGGATATTGAGAGAGACGGCCCTTTGCAATTAACCCAGTCAATTAAACAGGAAAGCCATCAGCATGGAAGGGATGCTGCAATTAATAAACTGCCAGGAACTGAGCCGGCTGATACTAAACAGTCAGGAACTGTAACAGCTGATAGTAAACAGCCAGGACCTGATATTACTGGTAATATCCAGCCAGGAGGTGATACAGCTGATAGAAAACAGGAAGGAGAGAATCTGGCAGTGAGTGAGGGAGTGAAGCAACCATCAGACGAACAGACCACAGGGGACAGTAAGAGACCTCGTCTAGGTGAGGAAATATCCAACTCACCTCTTATAAAGCTGAGTATCGAGCTGAAACTGGAGGGGCTCAGTATCCTGCTACGTATGAGTCAAATCGAAGGCGAACAGAAAGACTTACTCGCTCAAATTATGCAATACTTTAAAAATAACTTGAAATAAGTCACCACCATTTGAATAGCGGATGCCCTCAGAGTTGATTCATGTCGTTTAGCTATTTTTATTTCATACTGATGCTCCTATACAATCTACACAGGTGATGTAGCTATTTTTACTCGAAAGTTATTTTCTCAACATTATCTACACAAGTTGTGTAGGAGCTATAAATAAAACTTTTCAGATCTTGAAATGCATAGACCTACACCGGTTAAGTAGGTATAATAAGCGAATAGCGGAACTTGGCAAGAGGTGATATTTATCTCTGTGTTAGCAGCATTAGTCATGGTAAGCTAACATCCCCCTTGTAACCAGTCGAGTGTGATTACATGCTGCTCGTTCTTGCTTCAGGTTTTCCGTTTTATAAGTACCTGTATGTGCTGGGCCACTGATCGATGATCATAATGATGGTACAGATGGCTGGTTATGTCAGAATAGATGAGATTATACGTAATATGGAGAATTATCCAAATCACCAGACGGAGCATTCTAATTTCTAACCAATCACCTTCATGCCTGATCAGTTCCTCTTTCCTTTTGTATCCTTCCTCATAGCTTGGAAGTGGCTAATGACAGTGTGGTGACATGGCGTGTCTAAACAGCAGGCCTGTTTTGATGGTTTGACTCTGATACCATCCAACTAGACAATGGTCGATCGACCAATGCAAATATCCAGGCACCAGGGAAATTTTCCACCAATGTTTCTTTCTTGGCTCTGAACCCAAATTAAAATCAGGAGCACGGCCAGGTGTTAGTTTTTAAGTTGAGCGGGATCGCATTCCGAAATACGTGACCGGAAACATACAATTCACAGATCAAATTCAATACTGCTAGCGCAATATACTAGGTCTTTCGGCGGGTAGAATGAGTGGCTGATGGCAAGCAGATACCCGGTGGATCTCCTTACATGTATGACCAATAGTTAGCCCCGAATCAGTAACATTAGAAAATGATACAACTCTTTGTTTTTACACTTGTCTGCAACAGCAGCCATATTGAATATGGAATTCTGGAAAAATTGTTGTGTTTATATATGAAGCTCGAAAAATGATGTCGATCGTATGAAAAGTCTTTGTTTTTGGACTGAATCCCGGAAAAATTGTTCATATCGCAGGAAAACAGGCGTTAATTTCCACTGACCATTCTATCAAAAACATGACAATTGATGAAATAGAGCGAACATCACCACTCTGCTGTGCATCTCCATCTATACCAGCCAAAAATCTCTGCTATTATGTCACTGAATCAGCCATCTACTGCCAGACTAGTGAGCTATTTTCCCTGTGATAGGTAAGTAGTTATCATGGGGTGTCTGTGTAGCCATAAAACATAGCCCTCCTCCTCAAGCGCTGCAGGAGCTGCGTAAACAGGAT
>Ga0224501_10002419_pt1 | contig 14675 bp, 12 predicted proteins | sample SF_Oct11_sed_USG_4_FD_169105 | JGI IMG/M metagenome (GOLD analysis project Ga0224501, IMG submission 169105) | Sediment microbial communities from San Francisco Bay, California, United States - SF_Oct11_sed_USGS_8_1 | ecosystem: Environmental > Aquatic > Marine > Sediment | place: USA...
TTCCGTATTAAAATAACACTGGGTGATTTCAAAGGGAAGTGTCCTTGACAGTGTGACCTCTCCCCATCAGTGTAGTGTGCAGAGTGATCCTCCCCTCACTCTATCTATATTACCTCCGCTCCTGTGACCTAGCTGATTCGATTAATGAGCCCTCATAAAGTCCGTGTGTACTTGTAGGAATGGCTGCTGCCGAGACATCTGGTGCTAACATGGGCAATAGTATCTGGGATTATATTGATCTGCACAGAGCAAAAAGCCCCATCTTCCATAACTTTTACTTCCTCAATGAGGAATCTCAAGATATGGTCAGTCTCCTGGGGCGTCTTATAAACAGATAGTAGGATCTCGTCATGTTCTTTGAATCTATAGTGAGAAAACAACTCTAAATTCTCGGTGAATATTTTGCCTGACTTTTAGGTGAAAATTCCAGCAGTAGATGTACGTATGTGGGTTTATTCGTATACCTAGCAACTAGGCCATTTCATAACTTACCTGTTAATTGCTATTGTGACAGCTAGACCGCTATTTTTCTCTCCACAGGTATTGCGACCACATTCTAACACAGCTAATCTGGTTATCTGGGAGTATTATGTGGAGGAGAATCTCGCTCACGGGCCACCATATGACCTGGAACTAGTCACTAAAGAGACCCAACAGCAAGCTAGTGAGATGGCGACCGAGGATGATCTGATTGAGCCATCAGGCAGACTTATCATGAATAACTGCTATAATAATGTGACACTGAGCATGCCCAACTCCTTCGCCTCATATTTACAGGTAATTTATTTATTACTCATTTCCCACCTATAACCCACCTAAATAAATGCTTCTATCCCGTAAGGTAAAGTATTGGCTTACTATAGTCAGGAAAGTTAAATACTAGTCTGACTTTTCCATACAAAATCTCATTTAGAAATATCTCTGTACTGCGAAGAAATTTTGGCGTGAGCTAGAGGTTGCTCTTCCCCACCTTCAAGGTTTCAACACAGTCAGCTATGCAGATAATTTAGCTGTGATTGGTTTTGATTTGAGTATGCATGTTCAGACATAAATTCTGTTTCTGATGGGTTTTACAACATTTCAACTTAAGCTACATTGATATTTAACTATTTTTGTTTCCATTTTTTTTCAAAGTCCAATTAAAGCTAGAGAATGATACAGTACTATCAGGGTTATACATTCACAAAACGATAAGCTCATTTGCTATGATCTGTATTTGCAGGAAATCGCCGCCATAGAGAAGGAGCTGAACCAGTTTCCCAGTAAATGGTTGGATGTCGTGGACAGATTGGAGCAGCCCCAACGGGACACCTTCCGACGCCAATACTCACTCTCTACACAGTTCTATAGATCACATGGCATGGATGTTCATAAACGATCCACTATGGAGTTTTTAGGTTAGTAACGTAAGAGTAATATCCCAATTTCGGTGGTGTGTTTATTCTGTAATCCTGATGTTTATACCGAAAGCTTGAGATTAGAGAATAGCGGCACTAGCTACACTGCCTGCAGCACTAACATGAAGTAACTTATTTATAGTCAAAGGCAAGATGGCACCCAAGGCTAGTACCAAGATGTTCAGTCAGCCGCACTCCTTTGTGACAAATCACTATCCTACACCTGAAAAGTGTGATTACTGCTCACATCTGCTGTGGGGAATCATCAAACCTGGTAGGTTGAGTCTGATGGGTGCTAGCGTTTTGTTATCCTGTACACGGTACACGAATGCAGTACATGTATATCATGCATGAATCTGGTTGGGCGACTGGGACTAACCCAGTTCCTTTTTTCCTCACAAAGCTGCCCAATCCCATGAGGTTAATGCCTGCTTTCCGATCCAGTTTGAGGTAGCACAGAAGCATATAGGGTCGGTTTTAGACCTACAATTCATTTCTGAGTTAATTTTTCAATGACATGTAGACGGGGCCATGATTGTAAGGTTGTACGAATAAATGCGCTGTTTATTTACAATCCGAATTTGACTTTAAGGTTTGAAGTGTTCTGGTTGTGGCTATAACTGTCATGAGAAGTGCATGACTCATGTGCCTAAAAACTGCTCTAGTAATCGTCTGAAAGGAATCGCGGAAAACGCCGCCACGGGGGCAGCCGGCACCACCACTGCTACTTCCCCAACGGAAGGTTAGTGATGGCAATTCGTAACCAAACAGTTAAATTATTCCACCTATAGTAACACCATATGATATTAGTATAGGTGGAATAGTTTAAGAGGAGTTGATAGCATTTTTACTTAGTGAAAGATTCTTGGTGGAATAGGCTAAGTTGTAGTCACCGATCACCTTCAAATGGTAGCAGTTGCTTCTAAATTTTTACTATTGAAAGGCTTGTTTATATTAGTTCTTTAAACAAAAATTTGCCAGTTAGCAGTTATTCTTCTAAAACTTGAAACAGCCTAGATAACTCTCTGACCTTCGAACATTTAAACGGTTAATTTCTTGTATTTCCTCGTTTTTCCACTGCGTACACGACTGTCGATGATTTACCAGACCCTCCCTCATTTCGTCTCTTGATCACAAGTTTGTGCTTTTGCTATTTTCTCCATCATGGACCATGTTCTAAACGATGGTTTGCCTTAATGTCATCCACGTTAGATAAAATTAACCTAACCTAATCGTGCGCTCATTGTCATTGACAAACACATTCTCCTTGATGATTAATCTTTTACCTTCAAAAAGCTGAGAAAAGCAACTAGTATTCCTCTCCTGTTACTATACAAGCTTCCAGATCAAAATCAGACAGCAATGTGATATTCTACTGTTGAGCAATTGCTAGAATACTGTTATATGGGTAGCTTAGTGAATAAAAATCAGTCCAGAAATTGTTTCCTCTCCGCAGGTGAGCTGAAGTGAACTTGATCACGTGGCTTTACCATACTCAGCTGTGACCAACTAGCTTTCTCAATAAATTTGAGCCGTTGATAAGGGATTTTTTGTTCGCATCCTCACAGGACATTTCCTCTCCAGGCTCTCCCTTTTAACACTTGCTGTAGTAAAAAGTTAGGTTGTAGTGAATAGCCGTGAATGCTGTTACAGAGGAGAGAACTATATACACAACCAGCACTAGTAAATCAGAACAGAAGACATTTGACGGTCACTTGTACAAGCAAGGTGTGCTCTTCAAGGGATTCAAACAGCGGTGGTTTGTGATGGACTTCATGAAACATCAGGTACGCAGAACTCAATCTGTGGAGGACACTGCTGTGCAGCCAACTTCAAATCATGCAGAAAAAAACCTCTGTTACATCCGTTTCCAATTGTAATTTTCCATTTCCATTCAGAGATCTACTGTTGCATCACTTTAAGGTCATTTCCTCTGGTGTATTTCAGTTGAGATGGTATGATGATAAGTCTGATACTCACTGTAAAGGGTTCATTGATCTGGCTGAGGTTATGTCGGTCAGTCCTACCAAACCAATGACTGGAGCTCCCAAACATACTGACCCAAATGCATTTTTTGAGGTAAAGCTATCTATCTACCTCCGTTGTTAAACCATGGAACTGCAGTGTTGCAATCATAGGCACCGGTTTCAATCAGTGCCTTGGTCTTGGTTTTTTGCCATGTTTTATGGTCATGTATGTTTTGATATATACCTGATGTGTACATGTATAGGCTACCGTCACTGTGTTGCTTAGCTTGTAAATACGTATGGTGGGCATATGGTGCTGTCTGTATATAAAAACTGCTGTCAGTTGATAAAATGTCAGAAAGTGTCGGCACATTTGATAGTCGTGACCTAATTAATATCCACCAATGAGTATTATGATGAAACCAAACAGCCCATTAACCACAGTATTCTTTTCTATTATAGATGCGAACAGTGAAAAGAGCATATGTTTTCATAGCAGACAATAGCGAGGGTGCCCAGAAATGGATAGACATTATACAAAGCCGACTGAGCTAGTTTAGCTACAATCTGCATCAACCTACACAATCCTCGTATAATGGTGATAGACCTTCCACGTGTAGGTAATTGTTCATGAGAATCTACAGAAAATGTACAGACATCTTTACCAGTTCAACCCATAATAGGTTTTTTGCAACACATTTAATCACAATGTGCTAGTTGTAAATATAGGCTGCGTTTCCAACCTGTGTAAGCTAGTCTAATAGCGACTAGAACCCTGAATTACGCGCTTTGTTCTTTGATAATATATTTTTGGCTGGGATAGACTATCTTTATATTCTTTATTGTATATTGTACAAAGATATATTCTGGTCTGGTATAAACAACAACGTCGGTGTTACAAAATCACTATTAACTACTATTCCAAAGTGAATACGATAGTAATAAAGTTGTGCTCAGGATATCTTACTGTAAGACGCTTGCCATGAAGGTGTTGCATAGATTCGATTATTAGTTGGTCTAACTGAAGCACTTCGCTTTAATTGTCTATAGATGGTCTTAGTTGAGCATAATAGAGATAAACCTATGAGCTTTATCATAACAATCACGTGGAGAAGCCACCATGGGTAGTGTTATTAACACAAGGAAGAAAATATTAATGCAAATAAAGAAATTAGAATGCCGTGCACCAGTTTACAGGTCGTACCAATTTTGCAATCAAATGATGGCGCAGTGCTTGGCATGTTTCCGGCCACTGACTACAAAATAATTGTCAATAGTCAATGCATTAGGTATTCCTCATCCATTGTCTTTTAAGTTTAATAAATGACTTGGTTAAGTTCTCATTAGAAAAGCCTTATTTAAATTTGCTATAAGCGAATACTGCGGATAGAATTCCAGCTAGAAACACACCTATGGCCTGAGTTGTGGACGATCCGAAATATTCCTGGATAGCGCTCTACAATAGAGGAAATAGGACATTTTCAGGCTCACCGGCGGTGGAGCGAGGAAAGGCATGTGGTATCAGATAATGCCTAAGTTCCCATCTCTATAACAAGATCCGGACTAGTCCAGATCAACTCATTGACTTCATCGGACCTTTGAACATTTAAATATTCGATATCTTCTATTTCGCAAGCGATCCACTGCTGCAACACCTTGATATTTCACCGAACTATCTCTGATTTAATTTTTTGATCTATCAACATGTTTTAGTCTCAAATTTTGAGAACAAAGCCCTACCTTAATATTGTTGAATCCATATTAAATTTAATTAACCTAACATCGGTGGCATGTGTAACTAACTGAGGTCAGGTAAAAAGTCTCTTTTGCTCTGTAAATGTTTTTACAAGGTTAACTCACCCAGCCTCCTCTCTCGATAATCCAGGTCGCAACGAACTTCTTTATAAAGGACACTACCCATTCTATAATCTGCCTTATTAAAGGTACATCCGAGATTGCCTGTAAATCAAGTTGTATATTACTAAGTGTTTTGTAAGCACTCTTTATGACAGCATAATGCCATTGCAAAATTAACTTCACATTTTCAGTTTTTCATACTCATTAAAAGGTTTATATATACGCGACATCTTTGGCGAAATCATAAGGCCAAGATATAGGACTAAGTAAATGAGATGTTTGCTGTTTAATTATGATGATTAGCCAGCCCTCACCTTGACGGCCATTTTGTAAGCAAAGTAGAATAGCATCGCTACACGGCCCCAGTTGAATTGGCCGTCTGCAAAGATATCTCTCGCCACTCTCATGAATGTTTCTCTAGGTGAATCTGGAGCGATTCGGTTGATCATGCTGGAAGGAGGTTCATAGTTAGGTATAGTACATACATACTCATATAATCGGGCATGCCTACTCTAACCTGACACAATAACTTACATATAATCATTCAATGATTAAGTATGGTGAAAAGCTTGCGTCAATATTGAGACAATATCCACCAAACACTAATAGCTAGGCCTTTTTTTACAGAAAGGCAGCTTTCAACAAATTGTTGTTTTACTGCTACACACAGGTTTAGCACCAACATGGAGATACTTATTAAGAGGAGTATGCAGTGGCTCAGTTGGAAAAATAAAGTAAGGAATCTTACTCTTGCAACCTAGCATCTCCATCCAGTTCATCACCAATTCTTCTGAGAGCGCTTGAGATCTGATCATGGTCTGAACCAACCACTGGAGCACCTATAATCATATCAGTGTACATGTGAGCTCCTGACCTACTCGGTATATAAATACAAAACCTACTCAAGGCTGAGAAGTATGGGAACTGTGTTGTCGCCCAAAGACAACTCATCCTCTTATCAAGGTACCCACAAACTCCATGTGGAGCATCATACTTCAAGAGATGGTTCTGAGCGCTTGGGCTTTGGCCAACTACTCCTCAACCAATAAGTTCTCAACTACTCATTCACAAACCTGGAGAGGTAAAAAGACCGTAGAAAGACCATTTTACCGACTCAGCTACCTTGAGCTACATAACACCTTAAATGGGTCACCCCATGTCCAGAAGCAATTCCCCTCCAGCTTTTAAGGATGACCAAGTCAGTCAGTAGCGGAATACTTCACACTGACTTAAAGGGTAACCTTGCCAGCTAGAGTTGATCCTGATCAGGTCTTGCGCCTTTTCTAGCAGTACCATCATGGTTTACACAAAGAGACAAACAGAGGGGCCCTATTTATTGACATCTGTCACTCCACAGCTGACTAACCTCGAGGTGTTCCAGGAGTGTACATCTCTTCTGTTCGCACACGATCACCGAGCCCTTCCACCTCCATTCTATCATGAATAAACTGAGTCATGAGAACGCGAGATTGGTCCCCAATCTTTTTCCTCCCATCATCCATCTCATCATCAGCACCAAAATCTAAAATAACAATGTCTGAGCATGCCTATGACAGTACAGCCAACCTAGGGGCCCTGAATGGATCACAGACCAGGTTAGTCAAATAAGTAAAGCTAAAATGGGGCTGTGTGGCTAGGAGTGACAGTCATGATATTGAGATTGAAAACACCTCTGATGATTACTGGAAATACGCTCATCCTACTATTAGCTACGAGTCAAACTGAACCGACACCAGCGCCGAGTATTATCACTAGCTTTTCAAATTGGCACCCTGACAATGAACGACCTCGGTAACAGACTCAGTTACAGTGGGTTCCAACCTATAGTGTCGGCACAGCACGACACCCATTAGATCCCACAACTAACTACCTGGCCAGCCAAGCAACCAACTAACTAACCAGTAAGTAGTAACCTCTCATATCTGTCATAAGTGGGTAACCAAATAAATGCCAACATACTGTAGTGATGGGCTGGTGTTTTACTTTTACAGTGATCCTAAAACCACTTGGTTCCCTCTCCACAATAGTCATAACTAGGTTACTTATCACAATCATTATCACTGACCAAGAGTCCAAGACACTGATTCCAAATATTTCTGTGCTCGCCACTGAGTTAACTTACACTTACAATAGACTGCCACTGGTCAACCTCATGGAAATCGTGAATCGTCCATGCATTGAATGCCGAGTTATATATAATATACGAATTAGAATTTAGATATCATATGACTAGTATGAGTTATTGAGTATGACTCATTGACTGACTCACGGAGTCAATTCAACCATCAACGACCCAGTATTGAATTGAGTTGACTCATGACCCACTCGGTAACGAAGTCAGCCTCAGTAACTGGTAAGTGTGACGGAGCAGTGAGCAGTACTTCAAATCTTACACAGACCCCGAGTCAGCCTGTGACTCAGCCACAACTTGAATGTGACTCACTGTCACTCACTGACTCGGTCAGCGAGAACGACTCATCGGTGATCGGTCACTCGTCACCGATTCATTCAAAAAAATTCAATCGATCAATTCATCAAATCAATTCATTAAAAATTTAAATATATTATAATATATCATTTATAAGATTTTCTAATCATGTTTCGTACCTTCCTTATTGTTCCACCAGGGATTTGGATCACCGCCTCCCTCAGCCATCTTTATCCAAATAGACAATCGAGCTTCCAGATCTTAAATTCGCTTCGTAGTTTGACTTCTTCCAACTTCCAAGTTCCAGGATTTTCCAACTTGACGATCCAATTTAGTTCTAAAAAGAACTTGTTAGACTCGCTACGTGGTCTTAAGGTTAGAGTCCAGTATAACCCGGCTTTGGTTTCGTCTGCTGAATGGATCCTCATCCTGGCTCGATCTTTAGTCTCAGGTCTAGGTATTTTGTTTGAGTTTGGGCACAAGTCATTAAATGATGGGAGTTACTGTCTGAGCTAGATTACTCTAGAGCTACTGACAGCAGCGCGATCTGATCCATAAAGATCGTACTGCCAATCAATCATCAATCAATCATGATTCAATGCTATTCGATTTTACTCTAAGTTTAACTTTAAAGTTTAAGTTTAACTGTTTGACTTTAACTTAAGTTTAACTTTAAGTTTAATCAATGATCAACTGACAACTACTAGTACTAGTGAAGTATATCACCGTTTACTTTATGATTATCAGTTCAGTTCTGAGTTTCAGCATCAGATTCAGTATCAATTCAATCACAATCTATGAGTATGAATCATGCTTAGTTATTTGCAGTAATTTAGTAAACTCAATGATTGGCTCCGCGTTTGCTTTTACTTTTACTTTTAGTTTACTTTATTCTTTAGTTTCACTCGAATAACTAAAACCTCAAACTAGGACTAGGTGGGGTGGGGTGGGGTGGGGTGGGGTGGGGTAGGGTAGGGTAGGGTAGGGTAATGTGCATACATAATACTGTGAGTATGAAGAATGTACTGTCACTGCTCACTACTGTACTATGATTGTGAAACCCGAGTGTCAAGTCAGTTATCTGAACTCGATAACCATCTCGACTGAATCAGTGGTGAGTGGATTGTCAAGATTAAGAGTGAATGAGGAGCTTTGAAGATCTAACCATCCTGCCTAATACGTATTCTCTCCTCGGGCTCATGCATAGTTATCCTCCCAGGGGCTCATGCCTTCCAAAACGACAGTCCATGTCCCGTCGCCATAGTTCTCGCCTTCGAGACACGTATATCCTAAAACATCGTACTGCCTTTCGGCATAAATCTTTTTCCCTATGATGTGCATTGCACAAAAAGATAGCATGAATGATCATGATGTTATTAATTTTTCTCTTTTTTTGCTAGAAGTATACAGTCATAGTGTGAACTGAACTTTTTGATTCAGTACCACATTGTTGTGATAATAAAGCATATTTATATATGAATGATGTGATAAGTGATGATGGGATGTTGGAGGTTTATCGTTTATGATATTCTTTTTATCTCTATGGATGGTACTTTGCTATACTAAAAACTAGTGCCTCTGTGTTCAGTAAAAGCGAATTCATAGCTGAAAGTATTGTGAAATGGGCGAATAATGAGACAGGGATTGTGAGTTTGAGGAGATAGAAATAAGTTAAAAGCTGCTGATTTTCCAATTTTAGCAATAATTTACGGTGCATGTAGATATGGAAGTCAAAAAGTTGAGTCAAGATGCAAGACAATGTGTGCTGTCACTGCGGGAAAGGTTGCGTGTGCTTCCAGATGAGATACGACGCTTGAGTGTAAGTACATACAGTCTGATCCTGTCCATACTGTTGCTGTAAGTTTTATATATGGTTATGCTTCAATTAAATAACTTCTGTTGTTCCACGCGGTTATATTGATCACTCACAGCACCTCGGCACCAGTAGGCCGGACTTTATCATCGCTTCCCTGGTAGCTATAGATGTGAAATCCGTTTTAGACTGACAGAGAACAGTTTTTATCTCTACTGGAACAGATCTTGAATAGTGGAGATCGAACTGTCAACACAGTAAGTGCCATTATATAGTAATGTTAACATGTGTGTAAGCATGTGTTAGGTGACTGCATGCGACGAGTTTTGAGGTATTGTAGAAACAGTATTACATGCCTTCCATGATTGATAGTGTGTATGTAATCTATTATGTAGATCAGTGTCCAACAAGAATGTGCTCACTGTAAAGAGCTAAGTGAACAATTGGAAAATCTGGTAAGATGTGAATAAATTTCAAACTTTCCGCTGGTAGACTTTTACCAGAAATAAACCTCTGAAATAGACACAGAATAGGCCTACTGAAAAATATGTGATACATAACCAGTGGGCAGTAGTTCTTGGAATGGTAGGTGAATGGCTCATCTCACCATGGTCTTACCCTATCCATTCAAGCCTCATATGAGTAGAATAATTTCCAGTGATGCGCAGCACTAGCCCTGACCGCCGCATAGCTAGCTATCTAGCTGTATTGTTTAAAACAGGAATCAGAAAAAGCTATGCTGGACTGTATGAAGCTTTGCTCTGAGAAATCTGCTGCTGAAAACGAAAGATTCAGGGTAAGATTTACATAAAGCAAACCCTTGAGAGACAGCACTAACACAATACCTCAGTGGCTGGAGTGCTTTGCTTGAGAACATTGGACCCTGGGTTCAAATATTGGCCATGCCAAGCTCCTGCTGCGGGTTTGAGTTAGTCACAAAGACCTTAGCTCATACCACACTGAGATCAACTCCCTGCTTAGGAGGTGCGCTTAATAGAATGGCCAAATGCCCGGGCAAAACAAGAAAACGCTGGTCACAAAAGAGATAGATAGTTATACTATCTAGTATTATTGTAATCAGTATGTATGTTTAACAAATTGTAATTGTGAGATATTTTTCCATTTTGTGGCCTTACAGTTGTAATGGTTACATATATTTTTTGTCTTCACTCACATAGGCCTGTAACCCGCGTCTTGGTACGTTTTCCCGTGTTATTCAACTATACAATCAAACAGGAGGTGATAGAGAAACTACAACAAGAAGGACGGATAGATAGAGAAAACAAGATGGTTGCTGAAAAGAAGATGAAAGAACTTGCTGGACATTATCATGAAATCAGTTTAGAAGTGGAGAGCTCAAAACAACAAATAAAGAAATGTATGACATGGATCAGGGAATTATCAGAAACAGGTACATGCCATGCTTTTTAGCATATGATTATTGTGATACAATCCTCAGTAATGCAGATCCCCATGGCTTCAACCCTTCTTTTACCAATTATTGCTCCACCACTAGGCTCACACAGCTATCATATTTTTTGCCTTTCAGTGTCGAATTTGAGGACTAGGAATATAGAGCTCCAAGTTATAGGCAGACATCAACAGTGTATAATTGATGCCGATAAAGAAACAATATCAATGCTGAAGGCAGAGTTGGAATCATTACCCATATGATGGCCAACTACCTGATGTGTACTCTTTTGATCCTGTTTGCTGAAGCTTTTTATCAACAGAAATCTTCAGATCCATAACCAGGAGGCAGTATGGACCCGCTCTTGTGCAATACACTGTGGCTGAAGAATTTGATCCTATTGTTTCTACACATGCTCTTACGACTTGAACCATCTCTTTTAAGAGTGGATGCGATAAACCAGTTTGTTCATTTTTCCTATAACTTAAATAACAGCGTATATCATAACTGTGATTTTATCCTTTGATACAACTTCATCGTTCACAAGCCAATGTAAAAAAAGCTCAATGCTGATCTGTCTCTAACTTTTCGATTTCTTTCCCTCAGGTTACTGGGCTTTTGGACCCGCCACATTAGAAAACCACAAACACAATGTCCATGAGTCCATGCCAATGCCACGTGTCCAGGTCATCAACACCCAGTGCTGATGTTTCCCCCTGCCCTTTTCCCTGCTTGTCATCTGTTGGGGCAGTTTCTAGCTATGTGTGATGCCTTATCGCACACAAAGCATCGCCTGGTGCTTCGGGTTTGAGCATTTCTGCGGGTTGATTTGGGGCACTCACGGGCCATATGTGCAGTTGAACCACATGAGAAACAAGCATATCTCTGGTTTCGATAGCCAACTGCGCAAGTAAGGTCTGAATTCCTTGTAGACAGCATTATTCTTGCTCTCGTTATCGGCTCATTCAACCCAAGTGGCTCCACAGCAGCCATTGACTTCAACTGGATTGATACTTCTGATGGTAGGCCTGCCATGAAAGAGCATTTCTACAGCTGCTCGGCGGAGCCTTGCCCCATCAGGGTACCCAGCCTTCAAAAAAAAATCAGCCAAATAGACGTCGACTGTTTCTCCCTCCGGCAACACTCTTCTCTGAAGCTGCACATACGCTGCATAACAATTTACTTCGAAAGCTGCCAACAACGCTGCTTTTATCCTCTCATGATCACCTTTCTCCTCACCACTCAATTGCTTGTACACAGCAAAGGCTGGTCCATTCTGGAACAAAGGCAGAAATAATTTTAAGTCACTCGCTTTCTAAAGCGCTGCAACAAGTTCCAATTTTTCTAACCACTCTTGCAACGTCTCCAGACGTGCTGTCCTCATATTGATTTATAATGTTAGATAGTTTTACAGATGCCGTTATTGTATATCCACTGTTATTGCCGAAATAGCTTGTAGTTTCCAATGCACGGTCACGTACTTTCCAACGTCTAACTTTCATTGAGCTATCAGTACTTTATAGGAAGAACACCAACTATCTCATGAAAACACATAAAAACCAGCTGTGTAATAGGCAAAACCAGCATAGTAGAAAGTCAAGAGAATAATTGCTTGACAGTTATTGCAAGCTAATGAAATGCAACAACATGCATAATGTATGTTCAGAAAAAGTCCACTATTGCTCAGTATATGGCGTGCCTCGTGTAATGTTAGAGTTGTTACCCCTCCGTCACTCTGCTATGGGGGCTTTCGTTTCCCGGTAAACAAACGCACGTGCTATCTCAATTGGCGGAGTTTGTGGCAAGATGATATCCACTCATTTGAGGTTTTGAAATTGAAGAAGATATGTGCGGTCGCACCTTCTGGTGAGTGACTCACTGAGTGAGTCTGCAGTGCAAGCGCAACTACAAGTCAAATGAAATGTCAAACTTAATATGAATCTGAAGTGAATGTCAACTTAGTCACTTCGGTGTCACCGCCAACTTCATTTTAAGTTTTACTAATTACTAGTTTGACTTTCTACGTCTAGTTCTAGTTTCTATTTCTGCGTTCGTTACTGTTATTTATAGTTACACTAAATAACTAATAGTAATACTACTGTGCTGTCTTACATAAGTGATAAGACAGTACAGTAGTCTTGATAATCAGCATACTACTACTACTAGTATTACTAGTCTAGCTACTACACTACAGTACATCATCACACGTGTTCTCACTAACTCAGTAACTGATTCAGTGATTAACTAGTAACGTAAGTCAGTGATTCATTCACCGAGTCACTCAATTGATCAACTCTCGGTCACTTGACTTGACTAGTCACGTCAGTGAGTCACTCAGTACGTGAGTCACACTCACTAACGACTGACTTATTAAGTCTAAACAACTAAGGTTTCCATATTTCGAGATTACAGTACAATGGTAGACTGTCTACCATTGTACTGTAATTCGTCTCGTAGACATGAACAAAAGGCAACAGGTATAAAAAGCGGCATGGATAGAAGCAAAGGGCGGCATAATTAGGAACAAATGGCTACATGGGGAAGCAAGGGTGGCAATGCAATCAATTTGTGCAAATGGATACAACCCCATCAGTGTCATAAAAACATATATTAAATTGTTATGACATGTATATGGTAGCCTACATTACATATATGAAGGGGGAACCAGGGGGAAAGATCATTTCGTTCAAATTACTGTAGCAGAGCCTGGCCATTGACAACCCATCCATTGGTATGTAGTCTTTTTAACAGAGTAGAAAATACTTGCACTATATGTCACAAAAGACTCCTATTTTACGATGCCAATGCACTACACTGGTTGTCAGAGTGTCTATGGGGGTCCGCGGGCCCGGAAGCTGGGAGCATTTCTGCTTTTCAGATGGTGAAATGTGCATAGTTTTAATACTCAACACTATCTGTTGAATCTAATTTGTGTACACTTTTTATATACATTTAAAGGGGTTATGACACGGTCGATTGTCGACGTACTTTCGGAGTTGTGTTCCCCATTCTTAAAGGGAGGCAACTTGGCATTCATCACAGCGATAACGAATGGTCTTTTTCCACAAACCGAATATCGGTCACTCGAATAACTACGGCCCAAATAGAAATAAAATGGGATCTATTTACCAAAACATAGTAACCTAGTGATTTTCACCCCCTTATAATATAGAGTAGAACTTAAATTTGAACGTAAGATTGGAGAAAACTTAAGTTATAAGAAGTGCTTTGCCGGTTTTCCCTGTTGCATTTGGGCCTCTATAATTGCGAAATAATGGTACTATCGCGCGTTGACAGAGGTGAAAAACTGCGTTCTGAAACCCTATTTCTATATTTTTGTTGCACGGTTTGTCTATTCAGACTGTGTAAGTACAAGTCTAGTATGCACATGCAAACGCATTTGTCAAACATCGTCGCGTAAGCCGAGAAATCAATGCAAACACCAACAGCTCTGTGTTAATTTCCTATCTCGAGGTTAATTCTGGTGCGTCAACGATCTGAAAAATACGTTGTTGAGGGCTCTAAGTATGCGCATTGGATAGGGCTATATCTAAGCTTTCTTTTGAACTGGGTATTGGGCCCATTTGTTCATGGTAGGCTTCAGTATCTACAAACAAGTGAAGTCACTTTCGCCCATGTCATAACCCCTTTAACATTTTAGTAGCCCTGATATGACAATTGACGACTAAGGGGGAAAATACCCTCTGGATTTTCCTAAAACAGAACTAGGGGGAAAGATACAACTTGCCAAAACCCCAGTGACTGGTACCAAAATATAAAAAAATTAAGTATACACATTTTC
>Ga0224501_10002420_pt1 | contig 14674 bp, 17 predicted proteins | sample SF_Oct11_sed_USG_4_FD_169105 | JGI IMG/M metagenome (GOLD analysis project Ga0224501, IMG submission 169105) | Sediment microbial communities from San Francisco Bay, California, United States - SF_Oct11_sed_USGS_8_1 | ecosystem: Environmental > Aquatic > Marine > Sediment | place: USA...
TGGTCCCAGAAATTGATAGTTGAGGGTGTGGCGGCAAGCACCAGTGCCAGCATCTCAACTAGCAGGATTAACATGAAAAGAACGTTGACGTCGCAAAAATTCGGCAGCAGGCCCGTATCATCAAGATTGAGATCAATAAAAGAGAGTTTATTTTTCATAGCTATAAGAAATAGTCTAGCAGGCGTAGATTGCAAGCCAAAAGCCAGGATGATTCAGAAAGACAGGTCTTGAGTCGGGCTTAAGCATGATATCCCTGATATACTCGCATTATCTGTCGATGGCCCCTGCTGTTGGCGAAAGAAAAAATTAAATAAGCTGTAGTAGCGGATCGTATTATGAGTACAAAAGATCAGAAAAAATCAGCCAAAGCAGATCAGCCCGGTGTTAATCAGTCCTGGGGCGGAAGATTCAGCGAAGAAACCGATGCATTTGTCAAAGCGTTTACCGCATCGGTGGAATTTGATCAGAGAATGTATAAACAGGATATTGCCGGTTCACGCGCGCACGCTAGAATGCTGAATAAGGTATCGGTGTTATCGGATGAAGATTTGACCGCTATTCTCAAAGGACTGGATCAGGTTGAGCAGGAAATTGAAACTGGACGGTTTGAATGGTCTGTGTCGCTGGAAGATGTACACATGAATATTGAAGCACGCCTGACAGCCCTTATAGGTGACGCCGGCAAACGCTTGCACACCGGGCGTTCACGTAATGATCAGGTTGCAACTGATATTCGCCTTTATTTGCGTGAGCAGATAGGGCATGTCATTAGAGAAGCCAGGAGGCTGCAGCAGGGCATGCTGGCGCTGGCTGAAAAAGAAGTCGATACCATTATGCCGGGATTTACCCACTTGCAGGTCGCGCAACCAGTGACTTTTGGACATCATATTCTGGCCTGGTTTGAAATGATCGCGCGCGATATTTCACGCTTTGCAGATTGCCGTGAAAGAATGAACCAGTGTCCACTGGGCTCCGCCGCGCTCGCGGGCACCAGCTATCCTATAGACAGGGCATTTTCGGCAAAAGAACTGGGCTTTAACGCGCCAACGGCGAATTCGTTGGATGCCGTTAGTGATCGAGATTTTGCCATCGAGTTCTGTTCGGCCTCGGCGATGCTGATGACCCATCTATCGCGCATGTCAGAAGAGTTGGTGCTGTGGTCCTCGGCGCAGTTTAATTTTATCGATCTACCTGACCGTTTCTGCACTGGCTCATCGATTATGCCGCAGAAAAAAAATCCCGATGTACCCGAATTGGTTAGGGGGAAAACAGGGCGGGTGAATGGTAATCTGGTGAGCCTGTTAACCCTGATGAAATCGCAGCCGCTGGCCTACAACAAGGACAATCAGGAAGACAAGGAGCCACTATTCGATACGCTGGATACGGTATTGGGGTCTCTGCGCGCCTTTGCTGATATGGTACCTGCCATCGAGTGCAAACATGCCAATATGTATGCGGCGGCCAAACAGGGTTTTTCGACCGCGACCGATCTTGCCGATTACCTGGTGCGCAAGGGCCTGCCGTTTCGTGATGCCCATGAAGTTGTCGGTAGTGCCGTGGCGGCGGCACTGAAAAAACAGCGGGATTTGAGCGAGCTAAGCCTTGATGAGTTGCGCGGGTTCTCGAATATGATCGATGAAGACGTGTTTGAGGTGCTTACCCTGGAGGGCTCGGTAGCGGCGCGAAATCATATCGGTGGTACGGCACCGGAGCAGGTACGCAAGGCCATACTCGATGCCAAAAAGCGAGTTTAGCCAGGTCTAATCTGGAAGGATTTTTTTAGCCTAGCGTTTTTAGCTCTTCGCTAAAGAAATCCATAACCTCCTTGAGTTGATCCTCCAGTTTTGCACTAAGCTCTGCGGCGCCTTCAGTGCCACCAGCACGGCCTACCATCTCTATATTTTCCGCGATTTTGGCCAGGCCGAGTGCACCAAGGCTATTACAGGAGCTTTTCATGCGGTGGGCGATACCAAAGAGCAGGTCTGGGTTGCCTTCAGTGATGGCCTTGTTCAGGTCATTGATCAGGTCAGGCATATATTCCATAAAAGTCTTGAGTAGTTCGGGCAGTACTTCCTCCATGACTTCTTTCATTTCATTGTAAGCGCGAGTATCTAAGGGTGGTTGTTCCACGGGTAGCTCCTGTTTCTATTTATTAAGTCGAGCGCTCATATCACCGACCACGACAGCTTCGGGTACGTGTAATTTTAAGGCAGCGGTGATTTCGGCGAATAGACCGGGTTTGGCTTCGAATGACACCCACAGGGTATTCAATTTCATATCGACATTGGCAAATAACACCAGATGCCTGAACTGCTTTAGAGCAAGGTCAATTTCAGACAGTGTTCTCTGTATATGATGTCTGGGCTTGGTTTTGAGTTTGGGGATGATCATCAGCAGATCACTGGCACGATTGCCTTTTTTATCGCGGGTGGGCGCAATTTTCCAGAGCGGCTCAGCGGGCTCGACACCCAGACTCAAAGAGATTGCTTTACTGTTCATATGTCATCATAAACTAAGACCATGTAACACCTATACTAGCAGACGATGGCAAAAAATCTTAGGCCTTTTTAGCCCGCCAGGACCTGAATTATCCAGCTCCGTATATCCTGAATTTCTTCCATGCAGACGCTGTGAGGCATGGCATATTCGTGCCATTTGACATCGTATCCCGATTTTTCCAGACGTTGGCGACTTAGTTCACCATATTTAGGTAAGACCACCTCATCCATAGAGCCATGAGCCATAAAAATATCAATATTTTGATTAGTGGAATTATTTAATGGTGCGCACTGGGGTAAATAAGTCGAAAGCGCCATGATACCGCCGAGGGGTTGTGGATAGCCAATTCCGCAGAGCAGGGCAATGGCCCCGCCCTGAGAAAATCCGGCCAGAATAATGCGCCTGGAGTTGATACCCAGGTCCTGTTGTTGCTGGCACAGCTTATGGATGGCATTGCTTGACTCAATAATCCCGGTTTCGTCTTCTGTGCCGACAATATCCAGGCTGGTTATGTCATACCAGCCAGGCATCTGGTAGCCATGATTGATGGTGATTGGTCGAACCGGTGCATGTGGGAAAATAAAGCGGATCGATAGATCGTCGGGCAAATTTAGCTGTGGGATGATAGGTACAAAATCATTACCGCTGGCGCCCAGGCCATGTAGCCAGATAATGGCAGAATCAGGGTTATCACCGGTTTCGAGTTCGATGACATCAAGTGATGTAGAGTCAGGCATGGTGGTTTGGGTCCCGCAGTTTAGGATTAAGGTATAAAATGGCGACTTGATCGCAAACTACGGTGAAATCCGGGTTTGCGGTCAGGCAGAATATTGCAATAATCCAGCCCTTATTACAAAAGAAGAAAAGTGAAATGCGTTTAATTATGCCTTTGATATTGATACTGCTTATATCGGCCTGCGGAAAAACCGGTGCGCTTTATTTGCCCGAATCAGACGGAAGCGCTGAAGAAACACCAACCGAAGCCCCGGTCAATAATATAGAGGAGGCCAGTCGTGGATCACTTTAGTTATCGAGACGGCCGGTTATTTGCCGAACAGGTTGATCTTGCAGCGGGTATCAAGCAATGGGGTTCGCCCTGCTATGTCTATTCGCGTGCTACCTTAGAGCGTCACTGGAAGGCCTTCGATGAGGCCTTGCAGGGCCATCCTCACCTGGTCTGTTACGCAGTCAAGGCCAATTCCAATCTGGCTGTGCTGAATGTGCTGGCCAGGCTCGGCTCAGGTTTTGATATTGTCTCTGTTGGTGAGCTTGAGCGAGTGCTGCGAGCCGGCGGCACTGCAGACAAAGTCGTATTTTCTGGTGTTGGTAAAAGAAGGGATGAAATTGAACGTGCGTTAGAAGTGGGTATTCGCTGCTTTAATGTAGAGTCAGAAGCGGAGCTAGATGCCATCGCTAATATTGCAGCAGAAAAAAATACAGTTGCACCAGTATCGCTACGCGTCAATCCCGATGTTGATGCCAAGACCCACCCCTATATTTCAACAGGCTTGAAACAGAATAAATTTGGAATTGCTATTGAACAGGCGCTGGATGTGTATAAAAAAGCAAAGGCAATGAGTGCGATCAATGTGATTGGCATTGACTGCCACATAGGCTCGCAGCTAACCGAAGTGGCACCCTTTGTCGATGCCCTTGACCGGGTGCTGGCGCTGGTAGATCGTCTTGCTGAGGCAGGTATTGTGCTGAAGCACCTTGATCTGGGCGGTGGCCTGGGTATTCGTTATCGTGATGAGCAGCCGCCGCAACCGGCAGAATTAACCCGTGCCCTGCTGGATCGTTTGCAGAGCCGTGATGTCGAAATTATTGTCGAGCCAGGGCGCGCTATCGTCGGTAATGCCGGTGTCCTGTTGACAGAGGTTTTATACCTGAAACACGGTGAAGAGCACAATTTTGCCATTGTCGATGCGGCCATGAACGATTTAATGCGACCCTCACTATATGGGGCCTGGCAGGAAATTATTCCGTTGGTTCCAAGAGAAGGAGACGCGACACAGATTTATGATGTGGTTGGACCAATCTGTGAGACCGGTGATTTTCTCGGAAAAGGCCGTGAACTTGCGTTACGTCAAGGTGATTATCTTGCGATCCGATCCTGTGGGGCGTATGGTTTTGGCATGAGCTCAAACTACAACAGTCGCCCCAGAGTGGCTGAAATAATGGTTGATGGCGAACATGCACAAGTGGTTAGACAGCGTGAAACTATTGATCAGTTATTTGAAGGCGAGAGCCTGCTAGGTGGAGAGGTATAGGTATAAGTGAGTAATCAGGCAGAACAGTATAAAGAGCAGGGTACACTGCAGTTTAATGCAGCTGAACTGCCTCTGACCAGTGAAGAGTGGCAATATATTGAAACTATGCTCAGCGAAGTTGAGTATGAACATATCGTGGGTGGAGATGCGGGTGAAGGCCATTCAGTGCGGGTATGTCGATTTTATAATGATGTTGAAAAGCCAACGGCATTACACGAGCGATCAGAAGAAATTCACAATATTGTGATGAGCCAAAAAATGAAAGTTTTTTATAAAGAAATTTTTGGTACCGATGAACTATGTTTGCGCCGTTGCCAGATCAATCTCTTACATAAGGACGATTATATTGGGTTGCACGTTGATCAGGACAGTAATCCTGATTATTTAGCTACGGTTGTTTTTCATTTTGATGAAGAATACCATGGAGGAGAATTTATTACTCGTGATCAGTGTCGCGGTGATCATAGCTATAAACCGGTTAGTCGCACGGTACTGGTTAATGACTGCTCAATACCCCATGAAGTATCGAAGGTTGAATCAGGAGAGCGCAAGACACTGGCCTGCTTTCTGTCCAGAAGTTTTGCTGACAGCGGCCACACACGGCAAAAATTTAGAGTTGTTAAATGAAATCAAAATAAGCTGGTCACAGGAGGTAATATGAGACGCTTAGCACAGTTAATAGTAACCTTTTTATTCTTGTTGTATTTTGTTCCCGCTCAGGCTAGTCTTGACCCTCTGGCCGGCGGATGCATGATATTCGCAGATGAAGGGACGGCGGATGAAAAAAAGGAAGAGGGAAGTGATAAGAAAAAAAAAGAAGGGGAAGCAGAACCTGATTGTGATTAAAACATCGTAATTAGTATTAAATAAAAATCAAAAAGTAGTAGGAGAAAACTGATGATCAAAGCAATAACCACGTCTTTAATTGGTGCCAGCCTGGTGTTTTCAGCTAATGCATTTGCAAAAGATGAAAATAAACCCGTAGGTATTACTGCGGATATGTTCAGCGTTACTGTGAAACATGGCGGCAAAGATTTTGAAATTAAGCGTAATCAGGATAACAAAAATACGGTTAATCCTGCTTTTGCCAAAACTTCGCGTCCCTGTCCTGTATTTTGTATCCAGCCTGCGGTACTGGCGCCGGGCGTTGAAACTATAGCCGAGCTTGAAGTGCTGGATTACCTGAAAAAAATGTCAGATGGAGATGACTCCATTCTGGTGGTTGATTCACGTACACCTGACTGGGTAGAAAAAGGCACTATTCCGGGTGCTATCAATATTCCATGGACCAAGTTGAATTCAGCCAAGGCTGATCCAATTTCAATAGGTAATGTCATGGAAGAGAACTTCAATGTTGTAGAAGTGGCCGATGGTTATGATTATTCCAAAGCGAAAACACTTGTTATGTTCTGTAATGGTATGTGGTGTGGTCAGTCGCCTAATAACATCAAGAGCTTGTTAGGCATGGGTTACCCCGCTGAGAAAATTAAATGGTACCGTGGTGGTATGCAGGACTGGGAAATTCTGGGCCTGGCAACCGTGAAGGGTAAATAATATCCTCATCTGCTAAATGACGATATAAAATCAGAGGCCGATCTTTTAGATCGGCCTTTTTCGTTTATAGAAGTTACGAAAGACTGGCACAAAAACTAGTGCATCGGTATGCTACGATTATGTTATTAAACTTCACAAAGATGCAGGGTATCGGTAATGATTTCGTCGTGATAGACGCAATCAGCCAGAAGGTTTCCCTGACTCGTGACCAGATTCGCCATATTGCCAATCGACACTTTGGTGTTGGCTGTGACCAGTTGTTGTTGGTTGAAAAAAGCCAGAGGATCGATGCCGAGTTTCGTTATCGTATTTTCAATGCTGATGGTAGCGAGGTAGAGCAGTGTGGTAATGGTGCGCGCTGCTTTGCTCGCTTTGTGATAGATAACGGTATGACCAGTAATCATGTCATCCCTGTTGAGACCAAAGGCGGCCTGATTCAGCTGATTATGGAAGACGATGACCGTGTTACTGTGGATATGGGTGAGCCGAATTTTGAGCCTGAGAGCCTGCCATTTGAGGCGACGGGTACGCCGGAATACCATGAACTTATGGTGAATGGTGAGAAATATGCTATAGGTGCTGTATCCATGGGAAATCCGCACGCGGTGTTACTGGTGGACTCAATTAAGGACGCACCGGTCAAAACGCTGGGTGCGGCAATAGAAAGCCATAAACGTTTCCCGCAGCGGGTTAATGTTGGCTTCATGGAAATCGAAGACCGGGATAATATTCGCCTGCGTGTATATGAGCGTGGTGCTGGTGAAACTATGGCCTGCGGCACGGGTGCCTGCGCCGCAGTCGCAGTAGGCATTAAAAATCGTTTGCTGGATGAACGTGTGCAGGTTGAACTGCGCGGTGGTGATTTAACCATTTACTGGCCGGGAACAGGCCATCATCTTATGATGACGGGTCCGGCTGAAACTGTATTTAAAGGGCAGATAGAATTGTGACAATACAAATAGAATCTTCAGAGCAGATAACAAAAGAAGAAAGACTGGCTGACGAGCTACAGTTGATCAGCCTTCTCAAAGAGCACAAAAATATATTACTGGACCACCCAGAACTGCTGGCCGAGATGGAAATTCCCCATCGGGCTGGTGCCGCAACTTCATTGATTGAGCGTCAGGTTGGTGTGCTGCGCGGTAACTTAAAGGCCAGTGAAAAACGGTTGCACGAACTGATGGATATCGCCAGAGACAATGAGCGCCTGGCAAAGAGCCGGCATCGAATTGCTATCAACCTGCTCGGTGCCCATGATCTACTAGACGTAGTTAGTGTTGTGCTGGATGAACTGAAAAATGAACTAAAAGCTGAGTATGCAGATATCAAGTTGATTTCTGATAACGCCGAACTGGTTGCAAAAAACCCGGCGCTCTTTGTTGCCAGTGATACGCAGGAACTGAACCATTTTTCGACTATGTTGAAACACAAAAACCCGGTTTGTGGCCGTGGATCGACCGAACAAAGTGCCTTCCTTTTTGGCGATCAGGCTAAAAATGTCGCATCAGCAGCAGTGATACCGCTGGTAGCTGGTGCCGATCTAGGGTTGCTTGGACTAGGCGCGGGTGATGCCAGTCGTTTTCAATCTTCCATGGGAACCGAGTTTTTAAGCCAGATCGGCGAACTGGTGAGTGCGGCACTGGCGGTTCATCTTGAACAATAAGCCATGAATGGTGAGCAGGACAGAGCGACTACTGAGTGGTTGGAGCCACTACAACGATTTTTCATCTACCTCGAATCCGAGCGTAAATACTCTAAACATACGCTTTCCGCATACCAGAGAGATCTTAATGCCTTTACAGAGTATTGTGCTGAAAATGCAAGCACCGACTGGAAGCTGATCGATGAAACCCTGATTCGCCGTTATGTTGCTACACAACACCGAAAGGGCTTGTCGGGTAGAAGCCTGCAACGACAGCTGTCCTCGATCCGAACCCTGTTTAATTACCTGTGCCGTCACTATGGGCTGGAAAATAACCCGGCGGATGGTATTCCAGCACCGAAATCACCGAAACGCCTGCCCGAAACCCTGGGCGTAGATCAGCTGAATAACCTGCTGGCTATATCTGCTGATGACCCATTGGCGATCAGGGATCACGCCATGCTGGAGCTGCTTTACGGTTGCGGACTTCGTTTGTCAGAACTGACTGGACTGAATATGGCCGATGTGGACTGGCAGCAGAGAACCCTGAGCGTATTCGGCAAGGGCAGGAAACAGAGGCGGGTGCCATTTGGCAGCAAGGCCAATGAAGCCTTGAAAAAGTGGCTGAAAGAACGTGCACAGTTGATAAATGTCGGGGAGACGGCGCTATTTCTGAACAAGAGCGGTCAGCGTATTGGTAATCGTAGCGTGCAGCAAAGGCTGAAAAAATGGGTGCTAAAACAGGACCTGGGTAGTAATGCCTACCCACATATGCTAAGGCACTCATTTGCATCGCATATTCTGGAGTCCTCCAGTGACCTTAGAGCGGTGCAGGAGCTGCTAGGCCATGCCAATCTGAGTACTACCCAAATTTATACCCACCTGGATTTCCAGCATCTAGCTGGTGTTTATGACAAGGCTCATCCCCGTTCACGCAAATAACCTTTAGACTCGGCGTTTCGTGTAAAATTAGCGTTCTTTAAGATAGTTAAGAATTCATGGGGGTTCGGCGTGGAAACATTTCACGGTACAACCATCGTCACCGTGCGTCGTGACGGTAAAGTCGTTGTTGGTGGTGATGGCCAGGTGACTCTGGGCAACACTGTCATGAAGGGCAACGCCACTAAAGTGCGCAAAATCTATCATGAGAAGGTTATTGTTGGCTTTGCCGGAGCTACGGCGGATGCCTTTACCTTGCTGGAGCGGTTTGAAGGCATGCTGGAGCGCCACAGTGGGCACCTGAAGCGTGCCGCGGTTGAGCTGGCCAAAGACTGGCGCACCGATCGTATGCTGCGCAAGCTTGAAGCCATGTTGATTGTCGCCGATAAGGAAACATCGCTGCTGATTTCTGGTACTGGTGATGTGATCGATACACAGGATGACCTGATTGCCATCGGCTCGGGCGGGCCTTATGCCCAGTCTGCAGCGCGCGCACTGTTTGAAAACACCGATATGCCAGCTCGCGATATTGTTGAAAAGAGCCTGGAAATAGCCGGTGATATCTGTATCTATACCAACCATAGCCGCACTATTGAAGAAATTGAAAGCTGAGCACTTCGTGCTTGAAGCCATATTAATTAGGTAAAGAAATAACTATGTCTGAAATGACGCCCCGCGAAATTACCCAGGAGCTGGATAAACACATTATTGGCCAGCAAAACGCCAAACGCGCTGTCGCCATCGCGTTACGCAACCGCTGGCGACGCATGCAGGTTGATGAAAACCTGCGTAATGAGATAACGCCAAAAAATATTTTGATGATCGGCCCCACCGGTGTCGGTAAAACCGAGATCGCACGCCGACTGGCGCGTCTGGCAAATGCCCCGTTCGTCAAGGTTGAGGCAACCAAGTTCACCGAAGTCGGTTATGTGGGCAAGGAAGTTGACTCTATAATCCGCGATCTTGTCGAGATGTCAGTAAAGGCCACGCGTGAACAGGAAATCGAAAAAGTAAAACACCGGGCAGAAGAAGCGGCAGAAAATCGTATTCTTGATGCCCTGCTGCCACCGGCTCGCAATGAATTTGGCGAGCCCGAGGCGCATGAGACCAGTACTCGCCAGAAATTTAGAGAAAAACTCCGCGCCGGTGAACTGGATGACAAGGAGATCGAGATTCAAGTTTCATTATCACCTGTCGGCGTTGAAATCATGGCGCCTCCCGGGATGGAGGATATGACCAACCAGCTACAGGGCATATTCCAGAGCATGTCCAGCGATAAAAAAAAGACCACCAAAATACGTATCGCCAAGGCACGTAAGGTGTTGCTGGATGAAGAGGCCGGCAAGCTGCTCAAGGAAGATGAGATAAAGAGTATCGCACTGGAAAACGCCGAACAGAATGGCATCGTATTTCTTGATGAAATTGATAAAGTGGCCAAACGCAGTGATTCAGGCAGTGGCGGTGATGTCTCACGTGAAGGCGTGCAGCGTGACCTGTTGCCACTAGTCGAAGGCTGTACGGTAAGCACCAAATACGGTATGGTCAAAACCGACCACATCCTATTCATTGCTTCTGGTGCCTTTCATTTGTCCAAGCCCTCGGATCTGATTCCGGAGCTGCAGGGTCGCCTGCCAATTCGTGTTGAACTGGATGCGTTGAATGCTGAAGATTTCCAGCGTATTTTGATCGAGCCTGATGCAGCATTGACCGTACAATACAAGGCATTGATGAATACCGAGGGTGTCGAACTGGAGTTCAGTGAGGACGGTATCAAGCGCATTGCAGAAATAGCGTATAGCGTGAATGAGCGTTCTGAAAATATCGGCGCACGACGTTTGCATACAGTGATGGAAAGATTACTGGATGAAATTTCTTATGATGCGCCGGATAAATCAGGTACAAAAGTCGTCATTGATGAGGCCTATGTCAATAACAGCCTGGGCGAACTGGTCGAAGATGAAGACCTGAGTCGTTACATACTTTAATAAAGAACACAACCGAGTAGTTACTATGGCAAAACCAACCGATATCAACCTGCATCAACAAAGTAGGGTACTGGAACTGACTTATGAAGATGGCACCAGGTACAAGCTGCCCTGTGAATACCTTCGTGTATATTCGCCATCGGCAGAAGTAACCGGGCACGGGCCGGGGCAGGAAATTCTTCAATTAAATAAGGAAGAGGTGAATATCACGGGCATAGAACCTCAAGGGAATTATGCCATCAAACTGATATTCGATGATAAGCACGATACGGGTATCTATACCTGGGAATACCTGTACGAGCTCGGCGCTAATTACGAAAGCAAATGGCAGGATTATCTGGATCGCCTGAAGGCATCCGGGCACGAACGTAAAGCATAACTGCAACAAAAAACGAGAATACCAATGGCAGGCAACAAAACACATTTTGGTTTTAAACAGGTCGATGCGGACAAAAAGGCAGGGTTGGTTGCCGAGGTCTTTAGTTCGGTTGCGGGCAAATACGACATCATGAATGATGTCATGTCATTCGGTATTCACCGTATCTGGAAAAAAATTGCCATGGCACACACAGGCCTGAAAAAGGGAATGCGTGCACTTGATATTGCTGGCGGCACCGGCGATTTAACTATTCAGATGTCAAAGCAGGTGGGTGCGACTGGTGAGGTCATTATTTCGGATATTAATCCAGACATGCTGGAGCAGGGACGTCGCCGACTCATCGATAAAGGCATTGCAGGAAATGTGAAATTTGTTGAGGCAAATGCCGAAGAACTGCCGTTTGAAGATAATGCCTTTGACTGCGTTACTATTGCCTTTGGCCTGCGTAATGTCACCGACAAGGATAAGGCATTAAAAGAAATGCACCGTGTGCTCAAACCCGGCGGTCGCTTACTGGTGCTGGAATTCTCCAAACCCGTAGTGCCAGGGCTGGATAAAATTTACGACGCCTATTCATTCAAGGTGCTGCCATTAATGGGTAAGATCATTGCCAACGATGAAGACAGTTATCGCTACCTCGCAGAGTCGATTCGCATGCACCCCGACCAGGCAACACTAAAAGCAATGATGGAGAACGCTGGCTTTGAGCGTTGCACCTATCACAATATGACCGGTGGTATTGTTGCCCTGCACAAAGGGTTCAAGCTCTAATTATGATTATGCGAGCGACTGCGAAGCAGGCATCGATCGGCGCGCTTGAAAGTGCGATTAATCATTATCTCTCGCTCGATCCTGAGGTTGCAGAAAAATTATCGGGACTGGAAGGGAAGGTCATTGCAATAGAAATAACCGGCTTAAATAAAACCCTGTATTTTTTTCCACACCAGGCAGGTATGGATATTTCTGATGAATACGACAATGAAGCAGATACCACACTAAAAGGTACACCGTTGGCATTGTTGAAAATGAGCCTGAGCAAAGATGTGGTGCCAATGATGTTGAAAGGTGAAGTTGAAATCCAGGGTGATGTACGACTAGGTCGCAACTTCAAAAAAATACTCTCAGAAATGGAAATAGACTGGGAAGAGCATATAGCAAGAATTATCGGTGATGCGCCTGCACACCAATTGCTGAATTTAACAAAAAAAGTATTAAGCTTGGGAAAGCAGGCGGGTAATGATGTGGCCATGGACGTCTCTGAATACCTTCAGGAAGAAAGTCGTGATGTCGTCAGTAAGCCTGAACTGGAAATGTTTTATGATCAGGTGGATGCCTTGCGAAATAGACTCGATCGTTTTCAGGCAGGATTGAACGTGTTGAGAAATAAAAAATAATAAAATACGGAATCGATGTAGAGAAATGAGACTAATTGGACCAACACAGTTTTTTCGCATGCTGCGCATCAATTACGTACTCGCACGACATGGACTGGATGATATTATTTTTGCCACACACCTGCTACGACCATTTCGTTTCATGATTTATGCGTTGCCGTGGAACTGGTTTCGCCCAAATAGGGCGCCTCGAGGCAAGCGTATAAGACGTGCACTGGAAGATCTTGGGCCGGTGTTTATCAAATTTGGGCAGATGTTATCGACACGTCGCGATCTATTGGCTGATGATATTGCCGATGAGTTGCAGATGCTGCAGGATGCAGTACCGGCATTCCCTAACGAAACAGCCAGACAGATTGTTGAAAAGGCATTCGGCAAATCGCTTGAAGATCTATTCGAAAGCTTTGAAGCCGACCCACTTGCTTCAGCCTCTATTGCACAGGTTCACGGCGCACGTCTAAAAACTGGCGAGGATGTAGTTGTTAAAGTATTACGTCCTGATATTTTGCCGGTGATAAAACGAGATTTATCTCTTCTTTATATAATTGCCGAATGGGCAGCCAGATATTCTTCACAAATTCGAAGACTACGACCGGTTGAGGTGGTTGCAGAATATGAGAAAACGATCATTGACGAAATGGATTTGATGCGTGAGGCGGCCAACGCCAGCCAGTTGCGTAGAAATTTTGAATATTCAACGGATTTGTATGTACCAGAAATTTACTGGGACTATACGCGCAGAAACGTCATGGTGATGGAGCGGGTTTATGGTATATCGATTCGTAATATTGAGTTACTAAAGCAGACGAATACCAATCTGGAAAGGCTGGCTGAGCTGGGCGTAGAGATATTTTTTACCCAGGTGTTTACCCATAATTTTTTCCATGCCGATATGCACCCCGGTAATATTTTTGTTGATAATAAAGACCCACAAAATCCACAATATATCGCTGTTGATTTCGGCATCATGGGTACGCTCAACCAGCTGGACAAACGATACCTGGCAGAAAATTTTCTGGCCTTTTTTCAGCGTGATTACTACAAGGTCGCCAAGCTGCACGTCGAGTCGGGCTGGGTGCCCGCACATACCCGTGTCGATGAGTTTGAGGCGGCTATTCGTAGTGTTTGCGAACCAATATTCGAGCGACCACTGAAAGAAATTTCATTTGGCCAGTTGTTGCTGCGTCTATTCCAGACCGCAAGGCGTTTTAATATGGAAGTTCAGCCTCAACTGGTGCTGTTGCAGAAAACCTTATTGAATATCGAAGGCCTGGGTAGGCAGCTGTATCCTGACCTGGATTTGTGGACTACTGCCAAACCTTTCCTTGAGCGCTGGATGAATGAACAGGTTGGCACCAAGGCCATGCTCAGTGGCTTTAAGGAGAACCTGCCATATATTGTCGAGAAGTTGCCCGAGCTGCCAGCATTGATTTATAGCGTACTGAAAAAGGCCTCTGAGGCACCCAATCAGGAAAAACATTTACATGAAATACAAAAACTGCGTGAAGAAATAAAACGTAGCAATCAACGTAACGCCATCGCTATCGGTGGCGCCAGTCTGTTAATGAGTGGATTCATTCTCCTTGGTTTGACTGATAATGAAGCAGCCATGGTGATGGGGGCACCACTTATTTCTTGGATACTGGGTGGTGTAGGTTCATTTTTTCTGCTGTATGCCTTTCAGGATTAGCTCCTGATGTCTGATATCAATAGCGGCTTTGTACAGACATATTTTGTGCAAACCGATAGTGCTGATGTTTCTCACATACTAGATGGACTGAATGAGGCACAACGCGAAGCGGTGACTGCGCCACCAGGGCACATGCTGGTACTGGCCGGTGCTGGCAGTGGCAAGACCCGCGTACTGGTACACCGTATCGCCTGGCTCAACCAGGTTGAAAACATATCACCCTACAATATTTTTGCAGTCACTTTCACCAACAAGGCGGCGGCAGAAATGCGATCACGTGTAGAAAAACTGCAGGGCGTGCCCGCCGGAGGTATGTGGGTTG
>Ga0224501_10002421_pt1 | contig 14672 bp, 6 predicted proteins | sample SF_Oct11_sed_USG_4_FD_169105 | JGI IMG/M metagenome (GOLD analysis project Ga0224501, IMG submission 169105) | Sediment microbial communities from San Francisco Bay, California, United States - SF_Oct11_sed_USGS_8_1 | ecosystem: Environmental > Aquatic > Marine > Sediment | place: USA...
AGTTTTTATAACAGTCAGGGTTCCCTACACAAGCCCCTCTTAAAATACCTGATATCATCGCAAACACGGATCGCTTCGTTCGAGTAGATCGTTTACTCCGACCTAGCACCTTTTCCGTTCCATCAAATGGTGTCATCCATTTGTCGAATTTTCTTCCGTGGCGACCAAACATATATCTCGTATAGAATTCTTGGTTGTGTCCTTCCATATCGGGTATCAATGATTTAACGTCATGGTCATAAGTGCGTTTGGTTTTATGTGAATTTGCCATGATCTCTACGGCATTCATAGCATCGACAGTGTGTTCGATGTCACAATCGTCTCCCTCTTCCAGGCACAATCGCAAAATGGCAGTTATTAAAAAGATATGTCGTCTGCGAACTCCGGCTTTGTGTTCTACTCGACTGAGTCTCGAATCGACTTCTCCGGTTTTTGAGCAGAATTCGGGGTTTTCTTTACAGTAAGCCAGCAAAGTACGTAACGCCTCATAGTCCAATCCGGAAGGAGTTGTTTGAACTTCTTTGCTGTTATCTAAAATGCGCAAGCATCATTGTTAGTTTGCAGAAAGTCCTCTTTCGAACAAACTATACATCATGAACACCGAAAAGGCAATGTGTTGGAAATTAATGCCTAGACCACAGGTTTAATCTCATTTAGAGGATCCAGGGTTTAATAATAAAACATTCAACTGCAGCTACTAAATTGAATGTATCGGCATTAACCCGCAGAACAGACACCCGATCCTACATCACGTCTAAAGAAGCGCGATGGTCTATATTATTATCGCACAACAAGATGGCATGTGGTTATTCACATATCATGGGATAACGGGATAACGTGGGATAACGGTCGGGATAGCTCAGTGCTATAGCACTGGACCTGGAACCACGAGAGCCTGGGTTTGAATTCCGGTAATGGCGGGCTCCTGGTGCGAGTACGAGCTCCTCATATTACTCCTGGCTCCAACCATTCCCAAAGGGATCAGGGTTATAGGAGGTCCCTTAAATAAGCAAGCCTGGGTGCCCGAGTAGAACAATGCAATGCAATGCAAAACTTACCCGCTAACATAGGCGCTGGTATTACCATGCCACACCCCACCGCAACATATAACATCACTGTATAGCTTGTATGCATCTTTGCTATATTTTTACTTCTTTCTAAAAGTAAAAAAATATATTTATGACATCTAGCGGAGTTTAGTTAATATTTAACTGCCTGAGATAAGCGGCTATCAAGCAGCTCAATGTGTTTAATTTGACTCCGGGCGCACAATGCCTCTGGTGAAAACAAAGAGGTATCCGTGAACCATTATTATGGAAAATATGTTTGGTTATTCATTGCTAATAGTAAATGATAATACATCTATGAATTGAATCTATATTTAGCTCTGGGTCCCAGTAACAGCATAGTTTCTCATCTGTTGTTGACCAGTCTAGTAAACCAAGTTTTGGAAATTAATTCAAGAAAACCAGGCCATTTTCAGGGGCACTGACTTGGTACATCGGTATAAGATATGTAGATGTTTACTAGGTTGGTATGTGTCTGTAATAACTAGGTGCCCATCGGATATCCGAAATACCGGGATCACTATGAAGGGGGGCTAAAATTATACCTAGTGAACAGGTAATGTGCAATTAGTCTATTGCATTTCACGGATCAGCAAATTATCGTGACAAACTCAAAACATTTATTCAATATCAAGAATTGCACGTTCTACCTAATTAAGTGAGCATGCCGAAACTGGGACGATAAAACGACTCTTCTATGAAGATGGGCAAGGAGGGACTTCGAAGAATATGATTGATGAGAATCATATGTGGTGATAAGGACAAGTAGAGTCGCAAACATAAGCTATACAGTACACTAACAAGAAAAACCTCTTGCTTTGCATGTGTGAGAGAATATTGGCACCCACCAGGTCAAAACTATACCCATGCACATCCCAAATAAAACTCATTGTCAAAGTTTAAATATGTACTTTACTTACTGTGAACTAACCGTTGAAATAGTTATGTTGCCTGTTTGTGTCCAGTTCCCAAGCTCTTCCTTCTATGAAGGTCTCAATCAGCTGTTCAGACACCGGTAACCACTAGATTCTGTGTGAGAGGTGTCAAGCCACTTTCTTCTTATAGGAGCCGGTAACCGCTCGATACTGCTTATTGATTGGCTGAGAGAATTCAATGAGTGAGGGAGGACAACTCTCAACTAAAACACGGAGCAAATTACTTAATTTTTATGGAAGAGCAGCAAAGTTTCAATGCGCTCTGTATGATTATTCCAGCATTTGTGGATGTGTTGTCCAATGATTCAGCTATGATGTCATTTACATGTAACAATATAAAGGTCCAAAATGAGCTCATGGAAGGAACACATACTTCGCTTCCATAGTAACCGAATTTAATCATAGGAATGCCCCATTCACCAAACCATTTATCTAAAAATAGAAACACTACACACAGTCCAAAAATAGCTACACACCCACCGCGTGATACAATCGAACTGAGATCAGGGTAATAAAATAAACAGGCTTGCCTCTTCGTATGCCAGCATATGTACTGTGAGATGCAATTAAATAACGATTCTACTGGAGTAAACAATCAACTGACAAAAAATTTTTGGCCAACCATGACTCAACGATAAACAACTTGGTACAAAAAGGAATATGTCATTGAACTTTTAGTCCAGAGAATAAATGAGAATACATGCATCTGTTAGTGAGTTTATTCAGTGTGTAATAAAACAAGGAACAAACATCAGTTTTGTCACGCAATAATCATTGCGAAAACAATCAATTGGGGGCTCTGCATGACAAAAGCCTCAGTTAGAAGCTATAAGCCTCAAGCCTGCCATGCATTCATTCTCAATTCAAAGGAACTCCCAATTTAGGTTCATGTAGTGACGTGGTACATGGATAACTCTTTCCCCCTACGAGATATATAAGAATTGTCCATTAAGGGGGTAGGATATTTCAGTCAGATATAGTATCTAAATTGAGAAGGTCACTGTACCCATTTTGCAACTGCTACAGTATGCCAAAAATGAAGACACGGACAAACATCTAGGCAACTACTGGTATACAACTCATTTTAGGAATGCGGTGCATTAAATACTGGGGGTACCGTAAAGCTGTGTATAGCAATACCTCATAAATCATCATCATTAAGTCTAGACACGTAAGGTAATTGGGGGTGAACACACCCATTGATTGCTCATACAGTTTCACTGCATACACCCTTTTATGCACACCTCTCCATGCGGTATCACTCTATACTACGGAGAGGAATTTTCGTATTTATCACAGAAACTATTTTAAGCCGGATTTATGGATATGGCTGTCAGATATCAACCAAAACATAACCAACGTTGTAGGGTGTAACCCATCATTTCCTCATATGTCCTCCTATCTTATGCCACCACAACTTTACAACTGTCTACTGTTTATTGTCGCGGCGCGTGGTATAGAAATTTGCCCCTCCCTGCTCCCTTCCTCTATGCATTAACATCTATATCATGTACACCATGTACATAATCTCCAAAGTTTGGGTGCATGGTGGTCTTCAACTGTGGGTTTTCATGGACTCCAATATGCATATTGATGGGAACTAAGTAATGGCATCGTTAAAGCCGTGCATATTCATTATGTCATGAACTTCAATATTTTCTTAAAGGGTCCAAGGACACAGTGCTGCAAAGTACTGGTGATTCCTACAGGTTTTAGCATGTAAACAAATTCAAAAATGGTGTACATGCTCTCGATCTGCTATAGGTGCTGTGGTTTACGGTTCAGCTACAGCGTATGATAAAACAATACAATAAGTGAGTAATACCTATGATACATGCCAAAAATACAAAACCATTGGAGATCAGATGGCTTACAGGCATTGCAAGGGAGCATTCATATTTATATTGCATCTTAACTGTGACGTTAGATACTTGTTAGCTCACCAGCTATGACTTAGCACGGAGCAACTTGAGCGGGTGTGTTTCATTACGCCCACCTCACAGTTGTTTGAGCTCGGAACCCAGTCGCAACGGACTTCCAATGTGAGTATGAACTTCTTGCATACATGATGAATGGGGGGAAGCTCATACTCAGAGCAGGTGCCTGCCGTGATCGGGGTCTCAACCAAGGTTCTTACGGCTGCGGGCCCGAGGTATACTAGAATCCCATTGCAAAGATACAGCAATCATATAAACATACAGCTCAGAAGTTTACAGAATGATTTTACAATCTCACAGGAGTTTCGTACACTTCTATACACTCTCCGCAAGTCCAGGCTCAGTTGTTATGTTGTGACCCTTTGCCGTTGCACTAGCCACATTCCACAGACGGGACAGTGCATACCTTTTAATGAATTCCTATGTGTAAATAATATCCAATCACGCTGAACGCATGCGTGGCTCAATTTTTAGCAATACAGCGATAAATTCATACATGTCAACATAGAGGTAGGTTTCTGAATCCTGCAAAGTTCTGCATGCATGATCTATAGAAGCGATTGTCACGCGAGCGTGCCATCTGATTGATTGCAGTGAATAAACATTCATACGTGTCTGCGCGCTACGTTGACACTGCTGAACCTCTAGACCCCGAGCAGACAATGGCCCTGATATAAGGTAAGATCAGGCTTTTTTATTTGAATGCCTTTGAACCATTAGACTTCAAATCGAATAAACTTACGTTTTTGCGCTCTTACTCAATGTGTTAAAAATTACCTGTTGGCCTGGGGCCGGTTCAACCTATCATCATTCATTTAAATTTTGCTACAGTACCCAGCAACGCAAATTGTGTATCTCAATGCACTAAACTGACATGCAATTCCACAATGACAGCTCAATTTTCTCCAAGATTGCCATGCCGTCGTGCCATCAGTCTTAAATTCACTGTTCAACTGGTGTTGAATATCAAAGAGACGTGTAACGTTTGTCTACATCGTCCGAAAACTCGTACGGATAAAGACGGATGCGGCTCAATATAGACTCATTCTCTTTACACTTCACAATGGCTAGGCAATTCAGGATGTTATATTCTACCACTTTATTACACCCTATGTGTCAAAATTACAAAAACTGAATTCAAAAACGAATTACGATTGAAAAGCCAAGGTCCGACATGGTTCATCAGATGCGCAATTACTGTGTAAACCGTTGATTCATCGCTTACTAAACCACATATAGCCGTGGCTACAATTTACACATAAGGGGGCCCGCGTTCCGGTTCTACATTCAATACTAGGAATAGATGTTACATTCATCTTATCAGACGTAACCTAATCGAGCTTAACAGTCTGTCTGTGCGGCCATCCACCTCCAATTCTATTGCAAAACAAAATTGTCTCACATCAATATGGAGAAGTATGGTCTTCTGAAACCATGATGCAAATCTCTACTCCATCGTTTCAGCATTTGTCTGGCTTTTACCGGTTGAAAACATGAATCAGTTTATTTTTACACGAAAAACCCTGGTATCTAAGATGATAAAGTAGCAACCCGGACAAGGATTGCTACAAGGCATTTTATAATCTCATTATCCATTTACGCATGATGACCACAAAATGTTCATTGAGTAGTGTCATGGTTTCACCCTGTATGTATCATAGAGGTATGTAGTGACACCTCAATGGCTAGGGCGCTTGGCTCAAGATTGAAATATCCTTGATTCAAAACTTAGTCATGCTGAGCGCCCAATGAGCTAATCACGTAATTCCTAGGTCCTACCGCTCCAACAGGCCTCAGGTTTAGGAGGTCTGATAGATAGGATGGCCAAGTGCCTGAGTAGGAAAAAACTCTGATCCTGTCTCTGGTTTGATTCCCGGTTCGGGTGTCCCTCTGTCCTTCACACCGTAGCTGGGGGTTATGAGATTATGAGATTAACTGAGGGAGATTCAATTATAGATTTATGAGACATACGGGTGCAAGCAGACAGTTTCCTAATAAGGCGACCCTGACTGAATGACTCAATGAGGTGATTTCTCCACTATACTTCAAGTTTCTCTTTCATATCCTGACTAGAGTCAAGGGCTTGTAGAAAATGGCCTACTGAGCCTTTTTAACTTAATGTTTCCAAAGGTTCATCATTAGGAGCTTTTTTGCTTGCACCTGCGTGCCCCATAGAGAAGGTAACTCTATCAGTGGACCTCCTTTCAGGTTCTGAGACCGACGATGGTGTTGCAAAAGACGAGGGTTTTCTGCCCAAACTGGAAGTCAAACCAACAATACCGGGTGAAAATCCCAGTGCACTTTCCACTAAGCTATCGCTTCACCCCACCTTTCCAGGAGGAGATAAGGAGAAGCAGGCTACACAGTTTTAAATTTTCTTAACATCAATCCCTATACATGTCACTCTATTGCTTTTGGCATGCAAGAACACTCCTTGATGTTGGGACCATACAGTACATGTGCCTACCACCCGCCGCAGCGTTGTAAAATCATTGACTCAGACCTCATCACTGCTAAGCAGGAACTCACCATTGCAGTTTTCACTGCGCTAGCAACCTCTTCTTGTTGCCCTCCCAGGCCCCATTGCCATCCTGCAATTCTTCTGCATAGAACAGTCCAACTTAAAAAGCATGTGATAAGTTCACACACCCCTGGTGGGCCTGCGCTTGACCTGAGCTTGAACTCGAAACCTTTTTATGTTGAGTGCATATCCGAGCCACTGAGCAGTCCCGTCATCAAACGATGACATCATACAAGAAATGAAGGGGACAATGCCTACTTGCATTGCATGGAACAGCTTAAAGTCAACCTAGCAACCTTGCAATGATTTGAGGTCATGCGCGAGATACTTGACACATTTCTGCATAAGTTTAAGCATTGGCAATTGAATACGAATGGATGAATGAACAATTTAATACTGAATAAGTTACAACTATATACATAAAATTTCCACGGAAATATAAAACACGCAGGCCATCTCTAAAATCACTTTGTGCCATCTGGCAAAATAGTATGTAGCTTTTTTCCTTATAGACAGAATGATGAAATTACAATCGTAGAGTTATCTTCCCCTGTGAAGATTAATCCATGCTTACAATCTAGAAAAATAGCACCAAATAAAACTACTCTGTACTTTTTACATTTCACCTATTTATACTGGCGTGAGTAGTAATCGTACCAACTGGCGGAATGGGTACCAAAGTATGAATACAATGATATGGTGCATAACATAGTATGCGAGTAACTTTCTCATGCGATGAGTGTAACCGCCCGCATCTACCCTTCCTGAATTTACAGCTCAGTAAGAGAGTCCAATTTATCCACAATCAGGAGGTCATTGAGCAAGATTGGCACATGAACATGAGTGGTGAGAGAAATTGATCTGTCTTTGAGCCAAAGAAAGGCACGAGTTAGAAGTAAATTGTCATCTCAGGCCGGTGGACGTCAGAGACCTCTGTGCTTGCATCACTGTACGGACTTCCACTTCTGGTAACCATGTCAGCCTGTAGAGAGAAAGACATAGGAATCGATCTGCTGCAATGTTTAGTGTTAAGATTTTTTTAATTTTAAAGTATTTCGCCTATTTATACCCCACTTCAATATTTCTTAGACGAGGTTGATAAGAGTTCGCTCTCTGACTGGCAGGAAACTCTAATGGAGCTCACAAGTTCTTAGCCCATGTTGTTGTCGGAATGGTAAGAGCTAGGATCTTTGTGAGGAGCTGATGCTCACAGTAAGTGATCCGCATGATTAGGGTTTGAACTCCTCATCTTTCGATCCCGAACCAAGTGCTCCGCCTATTAAACTATCCCCCATAAACAAAATAGGATACTCTTCCTGTCACCACCATTGACATTGATTCAAACTCAGACACCTTTCATGTGAGCTGAGTCTGGAATTTGAATTACTTAACCAAAAATGTGAACTGCTAAAAAACTGCCAAAAGTCGCCGAAGCGGGTGTTCTTCTTATGCCTATTATTATTAAACACCGAATGCTAATGATATTTCTGGGCCATGTATTCCAGCATAAACCTCTGTTGAGTCAAATGGTGGCGTAGAGGGACAAAAACATCCCTCCGTGTGCCTGAATCAAAGGATAAAATACCACAATATTTAAAAAAAATACCCCGGAAAATAGCCTGTTTTTCTGTTGCAGTGTCTCCAAAAATTTTGCATCAAAAATAGCCTTCAGGAGGTGGTCGTTAGGCTGACCATAACACGGATTAGACACGCAGTTTGCACCACAGGCCAGAACCTTCTAATCCGTCAAGCCTTGAGCAGAATCATTTCGACGTCCGAAATTTTCACCTCAGCAGTGAACGAACATGCCAATTGAATCATCAATTGTGGCGGTTACACTGGGTGGACACAGAGACATGTAACTGGGATTTGGTTTCTGTACAGAGTATCCCAGGATGTATTAATAATTTATAGTTATAAATACGTCATAAGAGTGTCCACAAATCATTAGTCCAGACAGGCCATGAAAGAATATGTCTGCGAGCAAAGGGGCTTATCTTTGATAGGTCTTTATGGCAATACAATGTGCCATAGTGCAACTTCTGGTTAGATAAATTGAGAGCCAAAGACCTTGAAACAAGCTTTACTATGCTTTCCTATAAATTACTTTACTATACATCGGTCTGCTATACGAACCCCATTACAGAGCGCTGGCATCAGACTTTGATTAGATGAAATAAAAGTGGTAGACTTTTCTGTAAATCCACCTGGTATGAGGACCCCCATAACAGCGATTGGATTAGCCTCATGGATAATTCATGGGCATCAAGGCAAACGCGTAAAAATTAGTCCAAACAGAATAGTAAGAAACTGAGAATACTAATGAGCTTTTCCATGGAATGCTTTTCTGTGCGCAATATTGTCGAGACATGGGTGTGACTCCGAGCAACCGACCACCTAAATGTTTGTGGAATGCCTCGTTGCACTTGATATCGACTTTGAGGCATGTGCCACTGTGATTATTTTGTGGTGCAATTAGCTACCAGAATTTATGACCCAAAGTAGGTGGACAGTTTAAAACTGGCGTGAAATGTATGAAATGTAAATTACTCTTTATACTTCTTACCAACCCAACAAATAACTAGGTTTGAGTTACTTGAACAAGGTCCAACTTTCTATTTATAGATACATTTTGGTTTTCAGATGCAAATTCAACTGTTTGAAGCCAATTTTGAGCGTGCTGTAGAGGCACGTTCTGCAAGGTGTTTCCTACATTCCAACGCATCCACAGAGTCATCTAATGCAAAATAGCGAGTGACAGGGCCTCTATGCAAATCTAATTACATTTGCCCAGAAACTGGTCCAAGGTTTTCAAACCTACCGTTGCACTGTTGTAGTAGCCTTCCATAATAGGTTTATCCCAACGCCTGCCCTGTGAGCCATGCGATGAATAAGAAGCAGTTCTGTCCAAATTCAGTCTCGGTGGCTTTGGTGGTGAAGGGTGATAGTCCATCACACTACTAGTAATTTCCGGTGTGGGTGTGTTACTTTCATAGTCTGATGTATTGGACAACCGACTGTGCACTTTACGCTGTGACGTAGTGCAGTCATTACTGCGGAAGCCTTCAGGCGCTTCTAAACCACAGTTCAAACTATGCTGACTGATATTGTCCATGTTCCTGAGTGGTGGGCCTTCTGTAGGCCTAATGTTAGTTATATCAGGTTTATGCACAGATGGAATGATAGGTCTTCTTTGGCTATAAGTGCTCAACTCCTCATCTTGTGATTCCGTTTCGTCGATACTAGACGTAGCTCCGTGAGTGTAGGAGTTAAAGGGAGCTCTCTGCATGTACGGTGATCTGTCCTCTCGCATAGAAGAGCGCCCTGAATCGCTGTTAGATTTCAAAGACATCACACCATTCGTTTGGTGGCCGTTGGGTGGGATATTGGAGGCTGACGATGACACGTATTTCGTTGAGTCAACATTTCGAGGCTCCGAAAGGTTGTTTGTGGTAATCGAAGTTTCCATTGTCACGGATTTCTCAGGCGTTGCTTGGCAGCTGAATGTTTCCATTCTATAAAAAAGAAAGATTACGTGGTAATATCGCATTACCTGTCGGTACCAGCGACATATATCACTCCACCAGTACCGGCTATCAGGAAACCGTAAGAACCTTTAGTTGGAAAATGGTCAGGAAGTCATTCCTTTTGGAATCAGCCAATCTACTTCAGACAGCAATGGACCATGTCTAATGGAGCACCGCTGACACATGGGCTGCTAAATTTAGCTTCTGTATACGGTTTTAATCCTCGTATATTGCTGGGCAAGGGAACCTGTTGTAGATGCCACCTCATCTGTCCATCATCAATAACACAAAATATGGGAATTAGTCATGGGTTCAATTTAAGACACACTGCTGCGTTACTATCTGTATCACTAGACAAAGATGCTGGATTAGTACTGTTTGTCTGATTCTACATTTAAACGGAAGACTTGATGGATGATTTGCTTAGCACCAGGGGTCCCTGGTTCGAGCAGTATTTGCACCAATCTGTGTTTGCGCTCTCCTCAGTTTCGAATCGGGAACTTAAATAGAGAAAGCTCACCATGGCACCATCTCAATTGAACATACTATGGACAATCCTGGATTCAGATAGGAAAACAAAAACGCCAACCCAATGAGTATAAACAGATTTCTTGGGCACAGTCCGCATGGACTTTCTGAAAAAATCTACCTGTTTCATCATGCTATTTATGTAAAAAGAAAAATAGTCTAGACCACAACACCACATGTACGGAATATCTAGTCATCTACCGTAGAGTTGAGAGATGATGGTAAAATGTTTATCACGATTACACTGCAGAAATGAATTGTGACAGTTATGAATCAGCTCAGTTTCTGTCTGCAATGTGCTTTAGATTCCATCCCTGGCCCTCATCTCCATTAGCATATATGTAACTACCATAGTAAATGCTTCACATAACTCATGACAACACATTTTTGTTGTCTAGTGAAACAGTGAGGTCACATTGTTTCCACTATCAATTCCGTCTCTCTCTCTCTCTCTCTGATTCAGTCATGGAGTGACAGAGTTTAGGGGTGCCAAGTAAGTATCAAATGATTTGCACACGGGTCGTATTGACACCTTTCGTTTACTAAAAAGATGTTTACCAGGATGAAAATTTAACTTGTTTACGGTGTTTGGGTTGTAATGCGCAGCAACCAGCAGTCTATATGGTAAATGGAGATGTTATCATTCAATAAAGCAAGCTGGCACCATCGCACACAGCACAATGCACTGAATAATTGCTCATCTATATGCACACATGTCCTCAGATCACCGATTTTAGTCTCTGGACAAACAACCGATGCGCGCATGAATTGTGCTAATATCTCTCGGTATATACCACTGAAACCGACAAAAAAGTTTCATTACAATGGCCTCTTAATTTGCTCATTATGGGGTTATTGATAATATATAGAGTTGTCTTTCTACAGCACCATTTATTCCGAGATTGGACAACTCCGATTGTGCTAACCAATTCGAGATAGGACAACTCCCACTTACCTATTATTTGCTAGGCTGTCTTGCTGCTGTTCTTGAGGAGTAACCAGAGACAAGGGGTGCAGTGGAGTCTGTGAGCATTGATCTTCTGACTTGCCAACAGACAGTGTCTCATGACAGTAGCTCAGCGTCGACCCTGCCACCGAGGGGCCGCTTGGAGAGGAGACAGGAAAAGGTTTCATGGTGCGTTCTACTTCGTGTTTACGCAAGGCCTGCGCTGTACGTTTTGCCCGCCTGCAAGAGAACATCGTTAGATGACAAACATTCTTGGGAAACTTTTTCTCATGTTCAGAGTGAATAGCTAGAAACACATGGATTTCTTTAACACACAAGTATACACCACAAGCACACGGAGAAAGCGTTTAAAGTGGGCCAGGTCCTCTAATGGCCCTGAATCAGTGTACGGTGAAGACTATGGGAGGCCCGTATTTATTAAAATATTGAACTTGTTGTATTGTAAGTTACTGCCACTTGGAGTTGTTTCCCTGACTTTTGATTTTCTGGATAGAGCAAGCTTAGTTGCATTTTCTAGAACCCAGATAAAGATGTGTAAATAACTGGAAATAAATTCCTAATGCAATCCATCATGACACGTGCTGGTTTCGTCTTATGGTCAACACTCACCTTTTCAGGAAGCAGAGAATGAGGATTGCGACAAGTAAGAGTAAGAAACCAGCTATTCCTGATATTACGTATATGATGAGTCTTTCTTGAGTTATTTCATCATTGGTTTGGTCCTTGACCAGGCCAGGAGTGGACAACTCTGCAAGCAGAAGCAGATGCTCCATCAATTTTCAAAATAGCATTCCTATTACTTCGTACCACATCAACTATTAAATTAATGTACCACCTTACTAAGAATAAAAGTATGTTTCAACACTTGCTGTCTCCTCTCAAACTATATTTGATGCCAAGCAAGGGAGAGGTGGATATGGATTAGTAGACGTCGTCCTCTTAGGAGCTCGATCTTCAATGAAGTTCACAACATCCAATGGAATGTTATGCCCCTCTTCAGCTAATTACTATAATAATTCGCCTGGAGATCTCTCTGACAGCACGGAATAGCTTACCCGGAGTCTCCACGGTGATCCTTACGATGATTGGTGTCATTCTAGGAGGCCGACCAATGTCACTAGCTTGCACATTAACCAAATACAGGTCCTGTGTGTAACCACTGACTTCTCCCACTAGAGTGATCTGTCCTTGAGAATCGATAGCAAATAGACTGCAAAGGAAAATATTGGTTATGGGACTCCTTGGTGATTTAGGACATTACTTAGTGGTAGAGCGCTGGGTTTGCAACCATGAGAACCTGAATTTGAATCCCGGTTCTTGCACGCCGGCGTTTTGAAGATGATCTCCTCTACAATTTCAATAATCCTCAAACTTCAGCGGCCCATTCAATTGGATGGCCTGAGAGCCAGAGTAGATGGATAAAACGAAAGGAAGATTGCGATTAAGCTGAAAAAAACATCTCATTCCTAGTCAGCTGCTCATACTATTGTTGGACGTAAGTCTCCCTCTGATGTGAACAGACATTGCGATCTCCAGCTGTTTGATGCCGTGTGTTACCACCAAATTTTATCAGATCAGCTGCCCATCTAGTTTGAGCCTGCCTCTATTTCTTTCGCCTTAACACAATGGTTTCGATTTTATTCATGATGGGACAACTCCACATACCTGTCATACGGGGCTAGAATCTTATATTTGACTGCTCCAGGCTCATTAGGGCTATCCAAATCTGTTGCCTGAAAAATCAAAAGCATTCCTATCACATGCGATCATTGGTAATTACCATCTAATTACATCCAAGGGTGGTGAATAAAACATGGGAAATATTGTTCAAATGTGGTGGGAGTCAACATGTATTCAGCCAAAGTGGCATGAATTAAGGTTGATGAATGGTATTGCATGAGAAGCGTTTATTGTCATTTGGTGAAACGGCGAAACAACACCTATTACACTATTGAATAATTCGTTATTGTTGTTTTCTTGCAACATGGCTATTGTTGGAGATTTCCGCAGAAGCACTACTGGTACGGCATTTTGTTGGTAGGCCTGTTTATGAGTCTAAGTGCATATAACAAATATGAGTTGAAAGCAATCATTCACCAAAAAATGATGCTCTGTTATTTTCTTGCAATTTTTTCAAACCTACGGCCATCCGTAGAAAGCTGCTACCTGAACAAATGCCCAGAGACACAAGCAATTGGCCCTTTCATCTGCATCTACATATCAGACCCTTTGAATAATCAAGATTGCAAACGAAAGCACCTCATGTGTGCAGAATGGCAATTTTATTCCACATCGGCATCCAATTGACGGCTAAATCTAGGATCAGACAGAACAATTTGAGTGGATAACATTTTAAGTCTGGGTAATTTCCTTGCGGTTGTCGATTCCGATCTAAATTGGAAGCTAATTTTCCTTTACCATGACAGGCAAATCAGTACTTATGATTCATTGATCTATCTTGTACTAAGCCTGATTACTGCATAGACTACTACTAGTGAGCTGAATGGGTGACACTGGCAGGGAAAGGGTATCTGTGTCTGAAAGCCGTGTGAACCTCTCAGCATTAAGTTTAATTCGGTATAATGCTATCTCCATCACTCAGTGTCCATATGTCAGAACACATACAATCATTCACAAAATTAGCACCAGTTTTGAAACTAATTAGTTGACAATAATCTTTTTCATCTCCACAGGAGACAAAAGTGTGAAATGACTTCTTAACGAGGCCATATGGTCTTCCTGTTTATTTTTGTATAGCGTTGTTGATGCTACGCAAACTTGTTTGGTTGGATATTTTTTCTTCACCAGTTGGAGCTCAGTATATGGAGCGCCATGATCGCATGGGTCAGCATCCATGCTCATCCTCAGAGTAAAGCTTGCCTTTGTCTAATGAGCTAGGTTTGCTGAGAGGAGCTGATAATCACAACAGGAAGCTTGTTATGACCAGCATCTGAACTCAGGTTTCATTTTTTTTAGAGCGACCGTCTACCACGGAGCTATCTTCTCTTCATGTTGTCATTATGAGAACTAACTTGACGCTATTCACTCACCTGTATTTGGCCGACGAAAGCTCCCTTCTCCCAGCTGATTGAGAATTCCGGATTGGATACGCTGAAGGTTGGATTGTTATCATTGTCATTGAGAATGATGACCGTAACCACGCACTCATCCCCCTAGAAGAAATAATACT
>Ga0224501_10002422_pt1 | contig 14671 bp, 9 predicted proteins | sample SF_Oct11_sed_USG_4_FD_169105 | JGI IMG/M metagenome (GOLD analysis project Ga0224501, IMG submission 169105) | Sediment microbial communities from San Francisco Bay, California, United States - SF_Oct11_sed_USGS_8_1 | ecosystem: Environmental > Aquatic > Marine > Sediment | place: USA...
GTTCTGGGACCAATTGTGGTCGGGGCCTGATGCGGCCCCGGGGCTGTCATTTGAGCAGCACTGGGCTAGAGTTACAGACTCTTACACTGTGCTGCCCATGCTAATGCTGCGGCAGATATTGTTTCACTGTTTCAAGTAAACAGTCTCTTATGTTACACAGGCTGTCCTTGCAGACGACTCTGCTGGTATTTCCAATTCTTAGAATGTTTGGGCCCTGATATGACACTAACTGTGAGAGGGTCTCGTGTCATTCTTCTCAAAAGTATGCCTCATGCAATCTCATTCACATGATCCAGTCGCTACTTTAGTTTATCTTTGAATTGCAGCTTGTATGGAAATTTTCAATCAGCTCATCTCTCCCTTTGCCATTTGGGACATCAACCATTTATTCCATCTAGTTTTATTGCAGTCGATATGGCAAACAACAAATCATATATTTGTTCAGGACCATGCACTGCACAAGTCTACGCATTGCGTATACTTCCTGGGCACCCGCTTAGGCAGACGCTACAGAATTTCTGCCTGGAGAGGCAACTAACCTCAGGTTATGTCATCACATGCGTAGGTAGCCTCACACAAGCCAAACTGAGAATGGCAGATGATAATGTGGTAAGTCAGGTACAACCTCCTACAACCCCCCCCCCCCACACAGCCTCTTCTTGTTTCCATGCTGTAAGCCATTGAAAGCACTTCGTAGTGACAGCAGAATGAAATTCTTTTAAAATTTTATGAATGGTTTTCATGTAATGATTTTATGCTGCCTGTTTCATTATGTGGCAGGTGAAGATGCTGACAGGCCCTTTTGAGATCACAAGTTTAATGGGCACATTAGCTGCTGGGGGTCATCTCCATATTTCTCTCAGCGACGCTGATGGTCATGTGATAGGCGGCCATCTTGTTGGTGATGATGTCATACACACCACGGCTGAGGTATGGTGCTTTGTGTTGGCTATACAAATGTTCTTGGTGCTTATAGTTGTATTATTTCTGCACTATACTTTGACAGTAGCTAAGTAAAGTGGAGTGTACCTGGTTGCGGTTTAAAAATCACTCAAAATGACCGTCAAGTGGGCATCAGCTTCGGTGATCGAGCGGCAGAATGCTGTTCCTGCAAGCGCTATTTCTTTAGTGTTAGGCAAGCAGCAACCAATGACAACCATATATGAGCTGCTAGTCAAACAGGATGCTTTTCCCTTTAACCATAAATATTAAAGGCATAGAGTTAGCCTTTATGAATAAAGGGTACCAGCGCACTCAGCCAGTGACATCACTTTATGTCACTGATTCGCCATTCAAAGTTTCAAACAACCGAATAAGAGTTGTTCGACTTACAGCCAAACAATCAATATTTCTTCTTTGAGTATCCACCCTGAGAGCTGAATAAGTGAAAAACAAAAATCTTCCAATGTAAAAAAATATGCTAATTTCATCTAATTTCGTCTATCGCTGGTGCCGTCATACCGCTTGGTGGCCCCTGTTATGTAAACTCATTATTACTTTTCAGGTGGTTATAGGAAACATGGGACCAACAGTCGTCTTCTCCCGTAATTTATGCTCGCTTTCTGGATGGAAAGAATTGGATTTTTAGAAGTTCAAAAGTTTGCGGCGACACACAACCAAGCCACAAAATTTTTTTGTTATATTATAATCAGACGTACACATGCGCACCCAAACTATAACAAAATGTTTGCAGAGTTTGTGAATTAGATTTGTACTTGCATAATGGGACCGTGAACATAGTAAATAAAGTTTTCGAAAATAATAACACAATGGGTGGCGATTTTACAAATTTGTCGTGCCTGCATGTAAAATAAAAACTGCATCGACCGGGAATTGAACCCGGGCCTCCCGCGTGGCAGGCGAGAATTCTACCACTGAACCATCGATGCGGTACTGTTCTCTTCGCCCAGCCTTATGGAGCACGCCCCATCAGTCGTCAAGCCGAAGGTTTCGTCATGAGGCTTGCCCGTAGTAGGGTACTGAAGGGTAGGAAATGTCGATTTACATTGTCATTTTTATAATTGATTTTGGGCCACGCGGAACACGCTTGTAACGAATAACGCCAGATGTGTTTCTGGTAGGACACCGTTCCCAGTGGTCAGCTGGGCGTACAGCTGTACTTATACCCAACTCACTGCATAACTACAACTTCCACAGGCAAATCTTTGCTACATTCAATTAGTTCTATGCAGGGCGGAAACCAGATTGTTAGGCCCATCAAATACCTTCCAGCTTCCCCTATGGGACCGCTTTCATATCTGTTCATAGAGCTAATCCATAGATTACATATACATCACATAACCAAGTCGCAAAAATGATGCAAAATAAACTGGCAAGGACCATTCTTGATACAACTATTGACCCAATAACTACTGCAATATATGAAAGGATGTGAGCTTGTCAGCTTATTTTTTCTGTTCGCAACATCCAAATAAAATTGCACAGTATCCCTGCACAGAGTCGATCGTTACCAAAAAAATTATTGCACCACTTATGGTCAAAGCATGAATCCCAATGCGATTGAAAAGCATAGTTGGTAGAGTGAACTACAAAGAAGATGATCCTGGCAGCTCACTCTACACCCACTGCTCGCACCACTTGAGCTCCCAATGACTAGATGGTTGAGCCTTGTCATCACTGGCATAGTTATTGGCACTAGTAAGCCAACAAAATGATAACTTTTTTTTCCGAAGTGTGTAACAAACTTGCGCCCCCAAAACAAGAGACAAACTATCTGGTATATAAAAATACGCAAATGTCGTCAACAAGGTGATTTATAATCATCCAATGGACAAAGAGCTACAGATTAACTGCCGTCTCCTGTCAGAACGGCTTCTAAATACTACAGTCCAAGTGTTTATGTTATTATATCTGACATCATTCTGTCCAATATTGTACTCTAGTGGGTCCATCTGAAAACAAATCAGATTATCATCATTTGGGGCGAACGTACAGTTCACACATCTCAGCACTAGACCAGGCTTACAATCCTAAGACTCTTTTTGTTCAGTTTCATATCTCCATGACACGAAAGGTGCAGAAAGTGGTCTACCGGGTCCTAAACTCTGAGTTCCCCAGGGTGCGTCATGAGGAGACTTTCTGCTTACACACGCGTGCTCCACAGAGTAGGCAAATCCATGAGCGGGCTTCTGTTATTTAACGACGGAATCTGACACCACCAAGGCTGTTGTGGAAGAACAAGTTATTGCCCAAACGAAGAATCAAACCTGTTCCGAGGCCCAGTATGTTTACCACTAAGCCAAGAACAAAGATCGCCTGTGTTTTGAATCGAGGCAGTGGTGTATGTTCTATTTGTTTGTTTGAGTTTAGCCATTGTGAAAATTTTCAGTGGTAAAAATGAAGTGACAACCTACCTTTTTGAGTGCGTAATATCCCAGTAACGGATTCCCACTCTGCAAAAAATAATTGGAGTCAACTACACATGTGCAGAGTGGCTAGCAGATAAATCCTCATTTGTGGGATTAGTTCAAGAGCTTGCACACAATGGGCAGTATTATGCATGTCTTGAGCACCGTTTATTCGTGAGGTCGGGTTGCTTTATAGGCCAATACACATTAACCACCAAACATAGCTATAAGAATTACCTTTTTGCAGCAGATTAACAGCGGCTCGAAGGTCAAAGTTCCCAGTAACAGTTACAGATGAGATCACTGGCTGGCTGGATAAGACGGCAGGCGCTGTAGGTGTGAATGTGATGGCTTGTTTGGGTGATAATGTGGTCTCACAGGGGCTCATTGGTGTAACTGGGCGGCACGCCTGTTCTGCCTCACAGAAGCCAAAGGAGATGTTACATGGTGCGGGTGACCTCTGGCCATCCAGGAACTCCACACCCTTCTTAGTTAATGGATTGAAGGGGAGAGACTTTAAAGACATAGTATGATGACGTTGGCCCGATTTGGATGCGCATTTTGTCTGTCGCTCAGAGTAATTATGAGTCAGAATGTCTTGTACATGGTTTCTGTCATGGAAATCAGCATCACTGACCGTTCCAAATTCAATGCATAGGCTCCTAGTCATACGAGTTTCTGGTTCTGGACACTGGTCTGGTGATGGGTCTACCTCGCTGGGAATTGCTACCGGGGTCAACCAAGGTTTAGGCTGGTCAGCAGTGGGTGGCGCAGCAGCAGGCTCTGATACCTGGGTACTTGTATTGGTAGTACCATTGTTAGTGGATTTTACACCACTATTCATGTCAATATTGCCTTTTGATTTGGAAGCGACATTAGCCCAGGAGTTGCGGACAGGCGCTGTGGGCTGTGATTGAACAGAATCTCTATCGTCATCTGTGGTTACTGAAGCTGATTCCAATGATCCGTTTCCAGCTTTCACCATATCTCCCTGCGACCTTCCTTCTCCAACTAGCACCGGGAAAGAGTTCAGAGTAAGATTATATTCCTCAGTGGAAGAGTTTCTCATAACAGCTGGAGCCATTTTAATGTTAGACGTGATGCGAGGCTTGGGCATAGTACGGTCACCAGCTGGATGACGAGAAGTGTTTTGGCGAGATAAATCTGGTTTGCTACTTTTTTTCTTGCGACTAACTTCTTTGAAGTCCTCGGAAAGGTAGAGTTCATCATCTACATCCGGTTCTTTTAATTCTGCGGAAGCATTCACGTATGCTGCCGTTCGGTCTTTAGTAACTGTCATATTTCTGCGCCGATTCTCCTTCCGTCGTGGTTTAGCAGGAAGCATCTCGTCTTCACTAGATATGCTGCCTGAACCGTGAGCGGGTGACGATACAGCATGCATCATTTGCTTTTTGGGTGTAGATTTTTTACTCAACTTTCGTTTAGGTGTAACATCCGGCTTCTCACCAAGATAGTTGAGCACTTCAGTGATATCATGAATATCAACATGACCCTCCATATCACCAGAAGTTGTCCAGCCTACTCCCTTTTCTGCCAACTTTTTAGCTTTCTTTTCCTTCTTTAACCTCAGTTCTTTGTTCTCACACGGTATCTGAAAAAGTTAAACAAAACAAGATAATAAATTAAAGGTTGGATGACGACGCAAATTGTTTTTGGCTTATCAGAATCAGTGTGTCTCAAAACCTACCTGAGTCCAATAAAAGTTCATACTGAGCACGCGATGTAGTAAAAAATTTGGTTAAATCTTGAAATTCTCCAGCGTGACGTAAATTGTCGCAAAAGACATCACAGCGGGTCCACGTTACTACATATGCGCGCCTGCGCTATGGGTATAGCCAAGGTCCAACTACTACAACTTTGTTACATAGAATTGAATGAGATTATGGTGCCAAAGTGTTACAGTAGTATCGTAGGAGTAGTTTTGTGAGCATGCATTCAGATTTAATCTTACTGAATTCTAGTTAGTGGTGATTATGCATACCGAGAATATGGCGCGCGCCTTTCCGCAATCGTTACTGAGGTCAAGGCCCCTCCCATCTGGCAGCAAACAAGATTCACTCACAACGAGCTCAGCATGCTCCTCATCTAAATGAGAACTCGCAGGGTCAGCAAATGATAGGGATAAACATAGACAGTGTGTGCATTAGGTATGTGTACTAGGTTCCCAGTTCCATGAAATATGTGGGTAAATAGGTGAGAAACAGCCTACTACCTCTTAGTTCCAATTGAGAGAAAGACTACTGGCAGGATTGATGACATGCAAAAGTAAATCACAACTTACCAGTGGATGCTAAAAGATTGCGTACGGTCAGGTAAATAAGCGCACCCGTCAGTTACTAGCTGATATCGAATAATGCCAATTCTATGCAATATATGTTATTGCATGAGTGCGGTATGCCCAAGGCTTACTGGCATTATTATTAATGAGAAAGTCATAATAATCCTCGGTAGTTAGCATTAGTAAGTGGCCAATTAACTAGAGATAAAATGATAATCTGCTGGAAGAACCAATGTGTGGCTAAAACTCGAAATACGTCCCCACTAAAAGCTTGAGGCTAGAAAAGTGGCAATAAGGCTAAGGCAATGTCTACTGGGCATAAAACTGTCATCTCGAGTAACCCCAGCTACAACCTGGTTTGTCTATATCACACCAGTCAAAAAGATTACCTATCTGCCCAATCTTGGATGTACAATCATGGTGTCTTGTTTGGTCTTCATCAGAGGTGACATCAGGATCTCCGTGTTGGCACACCCCGCTACCATCGTTTGAGCGTGATATAGAAGACTTGTGGAAAGATGCCTGATTTTTCTCTTGAGCTTGTCTTTGGGTGACAGCTTCATCAATGTTTACTTCCCTGCCTGTAGCCTAAAGTAGTAGTGACATAGGTATTTGAAAGCAAAATCCACAAAACCCCCAATAAGGATGGCTGTGAATTAAAAAAATAATTGAATTGTTTTTATCCAGACATTACCAGGACTTGCATACCTTGGCGGTAGTGTCTTCATAGTAATCAAATGAGGCATCAGCGTGAGCCTGAATCTCTTCCGGGGCCGCCTCCTTGGAATCTATTGCCTGCTGTGGTGGTGTCATTTAGAAAATCTAAAATTAAGGATTTCTGAACAATCTTGGATGCAAGGCAATAAACTCGGATATAAAAGGCAGCAAAGGTCAGCAATACAATTGATCCCTCATCGGGTTTCTTGGAGCCACATTTACTAATGTTTGCTAGATTCCAACTATGCACAATAAATAGAATTAATCAATGACATGATTATGAGACCAATGGTTTGTGCACTTGCAAAACCACATTTCACTGGGGGATACCACCCGTCTCTGAGTTTGAACAACTAGGCATATCAGATTGCTCAAATCAGTGAGTGACAGACCCAGACATGGTGAGCGAGTGATTTCTCTCAGTCTCACTCTCGGTTACAAAAACTTGTACTCGGATTGCTCCGGCTTTACGTTTCAAAACATGGACAGAGAAAAGTGACCCATGGCAATCCTTGATGCAGCCGATTACTCATTGACTATTGAGTCTTGACTTGAGTCCCAACTTGAGTCTAGAGTTGGGACATGAGGATGTAGACTGAGTTAGTATTTCACTAGGTTTGCAACTGAGAGTGAGAACCAGTGAGTGCTACTCGCATTAGTGAATTTACCCAATTAGTTATTTCAAAATTTGTTACCGCGTCTTGCCTTGGCTCGAGAGCCCACTATCCCAGCGAGACAGTGACTCGGTTTGGGAATCAGTTTCACAGTTTCAATTTCAACCACACCAGTTGATTCATCATCATGATTCATTCACTGGTTGTCTCAGTCATTGGACTGGTTGAGTAATCGAAATCATTGGTCGGACTGCGGTTCGGTCGGTTTGCAGTTGCAGTGAGTGACTCGGAGTGGCGGTGAGTGGAGCGAGTAGTACAAACTAGTATAATAATACCAGTATAACAGTAAGTTATAAACCAAATCAATCGAAGTAATACTAGTAATAATACTTGTAGTACTAGTACTAGTAGTAAATAGTATACTATACCGTACGAGTACGTCGTACGGTCATAAGAATAACTAGGAGTAGGACTAGGAGTAGGACTAGGAGTAAGATGAAATATTTTTCAGCTCAAAATGTGTCAGTCATAATCATAGTTGCGCTCCACACAGTGAGTTAACCGTGCATAACTAGGTAAATACAGTTTTTCCAAATGGTGCATACATTCTACAACGTCGTGCAGGTGCTGATAGGAGTGAATAGAATCATGTTGTCTTCAATGTTGGACTGCAGAGTAGCGATGAATCTCTACCCGTGTCAATCCCATCATGCAGCGCGCCCCTTCTCTTCCGTCTTAGAGCCCCAGGAGGCTATATCTTTGCCTGTGGACTAGGATTCCCATATCGCCTCCGTGATCGCTTCCGATAAACAAGCGAATACGTAACCCCGCCCGATTAGACGGCGAATCCCAACTCCGGTCTGCAAACCGCGCCCAGGAGAGTCGGAGTTGCCATTCCTTGTACGTCATGGAGATGCAGTCATGTACAGCTGATGCAAGGCTTCTTTAGTTTCGCCACCTTTAATGTTTTTATCGCCATCAGCTCGAGTTCACATCATGGCCACTACCAAGTATAAGCTATTGAAACCAATATGTTCATCTTTGTCTCTGAAAAGATGGAGCTTGCTTCGCGTTCGACGTTCTTACGCGACGATGAGAGTTCCCAAAAAAGGGGTGAGTAACACTAACTGACTAAGACTAACTGACTTGACTCACTGTTGACTGTTGTTACTGTTAGTGTTACTTACTGTTACACTTACTGTTAGTGTTACTGTTAGTCATTTAGTCACCGACTAACTTAGTCAGTTAGTGTTAACCGGTTAACTGTTAACGTCAGCTTGATTTGAGATGAGTTGTAATCATTGATGAGTACTGACTGGTTTATGACTTACACTTAGACTTACAGTTACATTTACAAGTTACTAACTTACTTAGAAGTTAGTTACTAACTTGCGCGTAGTATGGACGTATGGACGATAAACTACACTCTACAGGTAGACGGCTGATAGAACTTTAAAGTTTAAGTTGAGTTTAAGTACTGTTTTGGTTTAGTTTTAATTTTCTAACTGCTTACAGTTACAGCTTAGTTAGTTATACTTATACTTATAAATAGTTATACTTATGATAACTTGTATAACTAATTTAGTAATTAACTTATAGTTATAGTAAGTACCAAACTGTCTGTAGTTAGACAACTATACTCAGTTTTCTTATACTTATAATATAAATATAATAATATAGATAGTACTAGTCACTACTAGTACTACTGCGAGTACGGCACTACTGCTGCTACTAGTAGTAGTACGGTACTACTGCTACTACTAGTAGTGGTAGTACTAGTAGACTAAAGTTAGTAACTAACTTACTGACAAGTAGTATCTAACTATAAAATTGAAACTTAGAGTCAAGTAAAGCTGTAGATGATAGATGTTACTTGAAAGGTTCAATTGCGCAGCTGGAAAGGGTGTTATTGTTAGTGTTAGCCTGACTGAAAACATGCCAAACCCACCGTTATATTATTACCCATCATTGTTCTTGCTCATCATGATGGGAATCACTCACTCACTCACCGTCAGGTAAGTATGACATTGAGTGACTCTCCATCCGTATACTGTAATAATGAAATGGCTCTTTTAATTTTGGTTAGACTCTGCTACACTGCCCTGCATTCTTGCCGCCGCCCCGCAGCTATGTGGAGCATTTGATTTGGCCAACTGCCAATTACATATCCAATCATGTAACTCGTATAAAGATCTGTTAGGTTTTGCAGTGTATGCCTTATATGATTTCTTTATTGACAGAATAATATATTACTGATGGGATATCCCGGGGCTGGTAAGACCACTATATCTAGAATACTTTCCGGTGAACTCGAGATGAAGGTTCTGGATGTAGATGACGACGTGCTGGAAAAAAAATGGGGAATGCCCGTTTCGGAGAAGGTAAGTTCAGGTGTATACAGCTCTGTCATAACATTGGATGCCCTGTTACAATGCTTTATTATAAATAACTTCAGCTCCATTTCTGCGTCGTATATTCAACTTATTTATAGGGGTTAAGCCATGGTCGAGAGTAGACGCACTTTCGGAGTTATGTTCCTTATTTTAAAGGGAGGCAATTCCTCATTCTTTGCAACAATAGCGAATGGTCTTTTTCCAAAAATTGAATATCGGTCTCTCAAATAACTACGGCCCAAATGAGCCATATAGAAAGAAAATAGGATCTATTTAGTAAAACTTAGTAACCTAAGGATCTTTACCCCCTCATTAACATCGAGTAAAACTCGAAATTGAACGGAATATCGGGGAAAACTGAAGTTATAAGAAGTGCTTTGCTGGGTTTTTCCTGTCCCTAAATAGAGGTCAGTGCGTTCGGACCTCTATCATTGTGCAATAATGACACTAAAGGTTTATGGGTCGGTTGGACTCTGGATCCGACGTCGTATGACTAGTCCTTACGACTCCCAATCTAGCCTGCGACGAGTATAAACGTACTGCCGATCCAATACGACCACAGTCGAGTCGGGTGGTAAGCGTTTGCCCCCAGGAGACAAAAATGAGCCGATCATAGCTCTGACCGACCAATCAAATCAATTGTCAAGGTGTTGCCTGGTTACGCCTAGCTCTGTGCATAGTGCTGATTTTCTTGACTAGCTGAAGGAGAGGGCGAGCTAATGGATACCATCCTGGTGAGTTATTTTGTTTATTTCACGATGGATCGATCTTTCTTCGGTGTAGTAGAGATAACAGATGTGTCAACAGTTGAGTTCACAAATAAAAGCGGCCTTTACCGCAAATACTGGCTGGGTAGGACAGTGTCAGATCAAAGTGCCTGCAAACTATAGTTGAAGGTCGCGAATTGGACTACATTGACCATTTTGGGAAAGCGGTGGCTGGCCTTTAAGACAACTGCCGCCACACTTAATTCCCAAAGCGATGACGGAAGTTAATCAAACATTATTAAATTTGTTTGAACAAGCCAGCTAGTGTTTTTAGTTGTAGCTTGGTGTAGCACAGTAGTATATTAGAAGTAGAATAGTATATTAGCTATAAATCTTGAACATTTACTCTAAATTTATTGTGGTTGGAAATAAAGTATATTATTTATTTTTTATTCTATTATTTTATTTATGTTATTTTATTCTATAGGATATTCCGCTGAAAACCATGCCAGCATGACCGGTTTTAAATAAAATCTAAATTAGGTATGTATTACTGGTGCACTGGCCTGGCTATTATGTAATCTTTAGATTGGTCCCTGATGGCCATCACTGACCGAGGCACTCTTCTAATATCAGGAGCGATGTCACCAAATGTCTCTGTGTTCGCACTGCTGACCTCATTGGCAGCTTCACACCTAGCTGGTGCTGGAATCAGACGGCCAGCACGAATAAGGTTGTGCAGAGTGCACATGGCCATCACCAGAACAGAAACCTTATCTGGCTCCAAATCAATCCGCAGCAGCAGCAGCAGCAGCCTCCATGTGGCCGAGAGAATTTCAAAGGTGTTTTCTAAGGCGCGCCGGGCGCGGGAAAGTCGATGGTTGAACTCCTGCAAAAATCAATACAAGTTTTTGGTAAAATTTGCAAAAAGTGGCAGTGGTTGCAATACCAATTGTTAAGTGGGAATACAATATTTGTGTCAGATATGCCAATAGTAGCCCAATACCAAAAACATAATGTTACTAAAGATATGGTAAGGATAACCAACCTCTTTATCTGGTGAGACACTGCCAAAATACGGTCTCATACGGTAATTCCTGAGGGGGAATACCTCATCACCCAGAAAAACAAATGAAAGCTCCATATCTGACCCAGGAGGACAGGCAGGTACGGGAACATTGATGGAGTTAGAGCGGATGGCATGCTCTAGGGGCGTCCCTGTAAACACGCCACCATCCGATGCTCTTCCTTCAGCCCCCCCCCCACATCGACATAAGTAAATCTACAGAACAAATGATCATGTCAATGAAATCAGCCAAAAATATTACTATCGACCCGATTTTTTTTGCTCCTATTGATTTGGTATGAGACAATGGGTCTTAGGTGTTGCGAATTGCAATTTTGTATTGACAACAGTCCTGCTTTATTTCCAAAGAACTGACCTGTACGCCCCGTCGCAGACGGCCATCAGAGGTCGATCGACTCGAATCCTTTGTAATTGTGAAATCCGGACCCAGCGTTCCACGATTTTAGCATCGCCACATGCTTCCCATCGATAGCGCTCGTTCAAAACCTAAGCCAGTCATTGGGTGAGTCAGTTACCGATAGAGTAGGGACGAGTGAGTCAATTGTGTGCAGTCACTTTGTCAGTTTTCTTAAGTTTAAGGTAAAAGCAAAAGAAGGCGAAGAAAGCAGTACTTGAGTAAACCATGATATTGATACTAACCAAGTGATTTACTAAATTACCAGCAGTAGCACTACTACTAAACTAGTAGTACTAGTATTATAACTAATCAACAATAACTAAAACCATTATTAGGTACATCTACTACTAGTAAACTTCGAGTAAGTAAACTAAACTTTAGTATCTAGTATCTATTCTAAGTTTTAACAATTCAGTAACTAACTTCTAGTTCTAGTCTTAAGACCAAAGTACTGAGTCAGTGGCCCAGTGAGTGGCTTTTTTATGTTCGCTGTCTTTTGCAGTTTTACCTTTAAAGTTTAACTCAAGAGGTTCAACTCAGAGAGCTGACAGTAACAAAGTGACCACACTCATTTGACTCGTCATTACTCTATCGCCGGTAACTGACTAACTAAAGAAAGGTTTAAAACTGAATCAAGTGCTTTTTAAACGCGGTTGATTTTGTGAGTCGACATTAAACATAATGTTGGCACTGTACAGTCAGTGGAGTGACTTTTAATTAATGTTACTGGTGGTAGTTAGTAGATGAGTAGACTAGACTGGCCACACCATACGCAGCGCACTCACCATCGGTCGCCAGGAATGGCACAACCGTGTGCAGGGCAGACAACGTTGATCGTTGCCTGTTCAGCCAACCCACACCTACCCTTCCTGCTCGCCCATCTCTCCTTCGCCTGAGATGGCAAAGCTCCGCTAGGGCAATTATAAGTACGGTGATAGATGCAACTGCAATTTCCTTTCATCGAAATCCATTTTTCAATTTAATCTGTGCGCGCCCGCTGCAGTGAAAATGAGAATCGCGCTGGATGGATGTTCGAAAAAGGCTGCTTCCGGTCGGTCGTAACCCTCTTATGGTATAAACACCACCTCGGATTGTCAGTCTGGCAGGGCTGACGGTTGCGCAACACCGTCGCGCGTCGGAACCTTGGACCGATTGACCCATAAATGCAACTTAACTCTCTCTGATCAAGGTGAAAAGGTGCCCTCTGAAACCCTATTTCTATATTTTCTATATTCAGACCTGTGTAACTAGAAGTCTAGTATGCACCTGCAAGAGATTTTTCCAAGCATGTAAGCCAAGAAATCAACGCAAACACCAAAAGCTTTGTGTTAATTTCTTATCTCGAGGCCAATTCTGATGCCTCGATGGTCTGAAAAGTGCACCACCGAGGGCTTTAAATATGTGCTATGGATAGGGCTGTATCTAAGCTCCATTTGTTCATGGTAGGCTTCAGAATCGGAAAAAGAGTGAAGATACTTTTGGCCTTGGCTTAACCCCTCTAAATCACTGCTTTCTGTGTGCATGAATGATTGGATGAAGATTAGTTTATGCATCTTTACATTTTAGTTGTCCGCTGTTGGTGGTGCGGAATTTCTCGCGTTGGAATCGCAGACCTTTCAAGGTGTAAAAGCAGAACACTCTATTATATCACTGACTGGTTCGCAACCTATGGATAACGACTGTATGGAATGGGCAAAGCGGTTAGGTCAGTAAATGTCTAGAAATTTATACACATACTCCAATTATTGTGGAACAAGTGTAACATAATATTTATGCAGTTATGATTGTCGCCAATTGTTATTAAGTTTACGTATTTAACGTTTTAGGAGTAGTTGTGTACTTGGACGTGGACAAAAAAGACATCTTGAGCCGGCTTGAGAAAATGAAAATCGATAGAATAATTGGTCAAGAAAGAGGCATTGATATGCCGACAATCCTCAATTATAGGTATTTTTGCAGTTATTATTCTTTATGACCCTTTGAGCTGGTCTTAATAGGCATGTATTTGTTACACTGATGAAATTTTCTTTAGGGAACAGTTCTACGAGCAGCATTATGATGTGCGGGTGATCTGTGAAACCAATGACACACCTGAAAACATAGCGCGAAAGATTATCAGTGGTGTCAACAAATATTATAAACAGAAAGGTAAAAAATGTACAATGTGCAAAAATGTGGTTCCATATTGGACTAGTCAGTTTAAACAGTCCGTGAGTCGTGTCGAAAAAAATTGGATGTTCCTTCTCAGCAGTGAAGTAGGATCTAGTCCTTAAATCACAAATTGCTTGTATTAGAGTTCCACATTAAATTGTTTTGTATAAAATACTACATAAGGTGTGGCCAGATTCCAACAATAATACAAATGATTTTTGTAGGCTTTGTATCAACCCGGACGAAAGGTTGCCCAAGTACATTCTTAGAGGTTACTCTTCAAGGACTAGCGCCAGACAGAGGTCTCTATGTCAGCGATTCTGAGTTTCCTAAGATGTCCATTGGCCAGTGGAAAAGACTTTTAGGTCTGCCCTATCATGAAGTGGCTCTGAGGATTCTCGAGCAGTGGATTCCCCCAAAAGAAATCCCTCCACTGGTATGTGTTCGTCTAGAGATATGAATCATACTGTATGTATGTCTGTGAGTAGATCAGCATTATGGCGAAGCGTACCTACTGTGTAACTGTTCAACAGTTATTCTATTGGATTAAGATCCCCAATGGTCATGCCAAGTGACTCGCTAGCCATTTTCAAGGTTTTGTCAACCTAACATGCTGCTTAGGAGCAATGAGTGTTCAGCCGATGTTGACCCTCATGATTGCATCATTAAATAGGATATAATCCAAATACAATGATGCTCACTCATGGCATAGCACTCAAGGCCCTTGTGATTGCCAATTAAGCTATGTATATTAAAGGAGTTATGATACGGTCGATGGTAGATGCACTTTCGGAGTTGTGCTCCCCATTTTTAAACAAGGCAACTCCGCATTCATTGCAGCGATAGCGAGTGGTCTTTTTCCACAAACCGAATATCGGTCACTCGAATAACTACGACCCAAATAGCAATAAAATGGAATCTAACTTAGTAACCTAGTG
>Ga0224501_10002423_pt1 | contig 14667 bp, 10 predicted proteins | sample SF_Oct11_sed_USG_4_FD_169105 | JGI IMG/M metagenome (GOLD analysis project Ga0224501, IMG submission 169105) | Sediment microbial communities from San Francisco Bay, California, United States - SF_Oct11_sed_USGS_8_1 | ecosystem: Environmental > Aquatic > Marine > Sediment | place: USA...
ATACAGAGCATAGAGTATCCGCGCTGACACTGCAGCCGCTAGTCTGGGGGAATAAAAGTGTTATTTACAGTTACGCAGTTCATTTCATACTTTCATTCTGCTTATGAAAGAATATAATGACTTCCTTACATCCAGTAAAGCACATATTTCATGTAGCCATACATCGGAGATCACTAAACTATGTGTGCCAGGTAATACTGGTATGCGGCAAACAACGTCATGAATTGCCTTTTGATCATAAATATACTACCGGCTTGGAAGAAAATACAAAACACATGATTCATGCGTTTACAATAAAATGTGATGCCTAGATGGTTTTATACAAGTGTGGCACAGATTCGTGTTTTCCATTATTATTGCTATTAGTAAAATACGGTTGAGCTAAAATTCGTTTTACATACTGCCTACCAATTTATAATAGATTCGATCCTGGCTGTGAGCAGCGATTTATGTCTACATGCTATGTATAACAATCCGCCATCATGGATTGTAAGAGATCAAAGCAAACCGGTATATTTTCCCTTGACTGGTTAGCCTGACACAGAATTTTATGAGACTGCTGAGAGAACCAGACTGTAAATGGAAGGCTAACACTTCTCAAAGAGTTCATCCCATGTCTCTCAGTATTCAATATTACCTTGAGGAGGATCTATCTCTCTGAGTAACATGCCTTGGCACTAAATTTCATAAAATGTTTTTCTAGCTGAGGGATAAAGGATGAGATATGGGTTATATAAATACCCGGACTAAGAGTGGTAGAACTTGGCCTCTGAGGCAATTCTGGTCTCCAGTTGGTGTTGGAATTTTGCCTTGGAGTTGTCCTCTTCTGATCAGGTATCACGGGTGGGATAACCCGACTAGGTGGCTCTGCTGGACCAGAATTCGTGCCCGCTGAAAGACACAAAGTGAAATTGTGTGGGTGAATATTAAATGGAAATGAAAATACAGAGGGATGTACAAAAAAGTGACTGACTGTGGGGACGAAGATACCGCCCTTCTGACTGTGAGTCCCATCACTAGGGTGTCTGGTTTGGGAGAATATTACATTGAATAGATTATGAGGGTTCATGGGATGAGGGCTTATCTTAACATGTTGAGTTACTGCTTTATAGATCAGAAGGAAAAACCACGTCTTAAAATAAATTCATAATGGCTCGCATGGGTGGATGAATCAATGACATAGATGATGCTTTATGTCATTGGCTAAATACATTTACTTCTGCACATATATTACATATACTAAAGTTAAAATGTCACTGGCTGATGGCAGGCTAACCAGTTATTACAGCAACTGCATGAGTAATCAAAGGTAGCTTAAACAGAACTTAGATTATTCGGTATTATACATTTCTGCAAATCCGCTGTAATTATTTTAATAGTGTTGACTGTGGCCCAGAGTGTTACCGAAGTAATACAGAACTTTAATGAAAGAATCAATGTCAGGGTCGGAGTGCAGTTTGCTAAGTGAGACCCGATCATGATCTGTGCTGAGCTTGGCCTATTTTATAGTGGTGTAGAAATCCCATCAAGGAATCGAGTTGATTCAGATCCAACACACGTAATGGGTAATGAATCCTAGCGAATTTTAGCAAATAAACAAATTTAATTCAAAGGTAAAGGATGAGAATCAGGATGTGTTGATCCAGGTATGAACAGTAGGAATCTGAATGGTTCCAGTGTTAACCTCTGTAAATTAGTGTAGTGGGTGTATACCTATCATGTAATACTACGCTGTCCCTAATGGATCCACTCTTGAATGTAATCAAAGCACCACAGGTGCTTCATAATAAGGCCTCGGGCACACATATAAACATCAATGAAATCAGAATTTGGTTTCACTAGTCAATAAGGAGACAGTTGATTATTATTTTATTATTTTGGCAGATTATTTGACTGACAAAGATGTAATAATACCACTGGTGTCATGGCATCCCACTCACTGTTGGCTGCTATTGCTTCAGACGGGCATAATATTGTCAAAAAAAGGTAATTCGCCGCCCGTGAACAAATATGTGAAATACCAGATTCCGGTGATTCCGGTATAACTGATAGCAGAGATAGACTCTCGAGTTGTGACTGCTTTTTACCGATCTGTAGGGGATAGTCAGCATATTGATAGGTCGCTGAATATCACAGGTCAGAACGTCCCGGAGGTCCCTCCTGGATAATAACCTAACCCAGATTGGCTCCACGTAATTCCCAGAGAGGACATAGAAGCACCCTACAGCTAGACACTAAAACTCAGTTAGAGCAATAACACCTGCATTAATCCCATGTTTTTGAACCCCTACGGGCTCGACAATATAATGTGTGAGGATGACTCCACCATAGTGCTATCCTACTACACCTAATCTAGAATACGTGTCTATGTACTCCACAACCCTCACTGTCTTACCTAGTTCTGTGTATTTAGCATCTCTGCCCAATGGGTTTACAGCTTGACATTTGTAGTGCCCATAATCTTCACTGGTTATACCATTTATAGTCAAACTCATTGTCCTCTCATAGCCTTCAGCGTCCTTCAATAGATGATCGACGCATTATTCCAGAGTTGGCTATACATCAATTTTGTCTCTAGGATTGTCTTCTCTCGAATAGGTTCGTATACATAACATAACTTGGTAATTGGATACTGGGCAGTAGGGTGATAATTCACAAAACTTATCATCTGCAAATGCATTTTGGTCAAAAGAAAAACCTTTCATCTCATCATCACAATCAATGGCTGCACTATAAACCTATGTGATCTATTGCAGAGTCTAGGGTATAGAGATTTAACATCTTGTCTTGGAGAGCCAGGAGCTAGGAATTATAACGAGAAGCTGATCACACCCTAAATAAAAATGGCCAGGAATTAATACAGGATTGTGCGATTGTAATATCATACTATTCTTGTATATCTTTTACCAGGCATCTTTCGGCTGCATGTGGGGTGAGTATGTATACTCGGCGAAGTTTACCAATTCCAGCACAGAATCATACTTACATCCTCATAATCATAGGCGAATTTACCACCTTTGACTTCTCTGATTGGCTGACCGCCTTTCACCCAGTAGTTATAGACCAATGGGAAAGCTTTGATGATACAGGTCAGAACTACTGTGCCATATTCCCGTTGGTATATTCTATTATTGAGCACAGTAACAGTTGGAGCAACTACAAGACAGCAAATAACTTCAAGCTCTATTACTGTAGCGTAACAACATATGGAAACCGAGCACTGTGGCATAGAGTGGCGGTAGTATAGAGCTACAGCATCTATAGATTTTGGCCACTATAACCCATATAGTGATACACAGACTTTGCTACAAGAAAGAGCCCACAACCCTCAGTCCTCGCTGTGAATGATGTATGCTTCAATAGAAGGGGCAGAGCTGAGTGTGTAGTTCTTCCTGTTAACTTACATTTCACCTGTACCCTTATTCTGTGTTCATCTGGAGTGCCGTAACCATTAAAGGCTCTGCAGATGTAAATGTCATCACAGTATCTAGTGATGTTATAGATGGTTGTCACCTCCCCTACATCTGGTAGTTCTATTAAATAGACAAGCTGACTTAGTGAATTAGCCGAGATGCTTCATGTCTATTCATAAAACCAGGTTTCACCTGAAAGAGCCATGTTGGAGAAAATAGTGCGTAGGCAATCAGAATCTCTTCAAATTTTAGATTCACATTGATGAATTAGAAGCTAGATGAATAAAAGGCAAGTTGTGTGGGAGTTGTCTTTACATGACCAAGAGAAAGGTCAACTCCGCAAAATGATGACCGTGATTAACCTGGCGATTTGGTTTTCTGGTGATGGATTATACAAAGTGATATCAAGACACTGAAAAGCTTCCCCGGTTGAATCCCCATATGACTATTCCTCACAATAAAACACGAAATGTAAATTGTATCTTTCTACGGTCACTAACCTTCAATCTCATTAAAGGCATTTGTTCTTCTGTGCCTTGCCCATGTTATGGTTGGAGCGGGGTATCCAGTAGCATTACACACCAGGAATACTGTGGTACCTTCATTAGCTTGAATATCTTTGCTTGCCATGGCTCGAATTATCTTGGCAGGAACTACAGCAGAGAACACAATTATTTGGTTACATACATGCATTCGTTCAAATTATGTAACCATCTCAACAGCCTCACCCTTTTGAAAGCTTGGCGGTCTCACCTTGTGAGATTCTGTTCTACAGATTTTTACCTTTAAATTAAAAGTTCTGTAGGTATAGCTGACTTGTTGTTTCTCAAATTATGAAATGATTTATAAAGTTTAAATTTGTGCTACAATACGCGTGTGCCAAGCGTCAACTGTCAAGTTTGCCCTGGACATCAACCAGGTCTGGCTGGCTATAATCAGCTTTACTCATGGGTATTAGACAATTATCCAGTATAGTCCTATGTTTGTTACCATTATCATATTAGACTTCATGGTATGACAATAACGCAATAGCCCCGCTCCTGATTTTTGTAGACAGTTAAGTTTTACAGTGGTACAAGAAACGACTGGGCAGGTAATGTCTCTGTACTGCAAGAATGTTCAATTTTCCGGCCGATGATTTAATTCACAGCCGGTATTTCGGATTCATAACACACTGATTTTTTGATCAAATACAGTCGCGGGGTTGTCTCCTCGATTGCTTTGAGCTGTATGGACCTAGGAAAAAATGGAGAGTCTAGTTTAAAATTTGACTAGCCAATGCCTATGGTTTAAGTTTGTTATGACCCATGCATCCCGGTGCTATCTAAAGCCTTCAGGGCTCTGAGTTGCTGGCCTCCCAGAATGCGCTCGAAATCGGAGACAAAAATGTCGCCTGGAACAAGATTCAATCGTCGATGCATCGTTGGCAGACTGATTTGTTGGGAGTCATCCGCCAGCAAAATCAGAAGGAGTCTTAGATTGGGAGATTTAACCCGGACCGAAGTGTACTGTCAATAATTGGATAGTCTACCACTATTGTTGACCATCATGGTATCCGAATATTGCTATCATATGCTTCCAGATAATTACGAAGAAACTACTTGCCACTACAAACTTATTAAAATCAGTTATCCAGCGATGCGGGGATAACACCAAAGGTCAAGTACTCACTACTACGAAAAAAGTGGATGCTTCTTGTGAAATGCTGTTAATAATTCAGAGCTGCTACAGAACATGCTACTGTGAATGATTTTTTTTTGTGGTCAGCCGTCTAAACCAATACGGATGAATAATTTAAAAACAAGTTCAACTAGGCCAACTAAATAAATGCTCCTGTATGATCGTAATCTCAACATAAGGGCTTCAAGAGTGCAGCGATATCAGCTTACCTAGCACAGTCAATTCATAGTACTTCATTTTAATCGGTACAGTGTTGACCACACATCTATATCTGCCAGCGTGTCGAGCTTTAATATTGTTGATTCGTAAATTCCAAGTGCTGCCGGATTGCATTAGTTCAAAACTAGGGTCATCGATCATCTTGTTTTCATTGAAGAACAAAACATTATCATACTGGTCCATCCACACTATCTGGAGAAGAAAAAAACAACCCACTAAATGGTGTCTGATCAAGTGATCCACATTCTAACCAATCGGGCACGTATATCGAGCTGAAATGAAATGACAGCATGGAGGCTAGATGAAAAAAGGGGGCAGACTGAAAGCAAAATGGACCGAGGACGAGAAGACAACCGAGTTAAGACAAAAGGCTGGAACTATAAAGGCGCGCATCGAGCAGTGGATGGCTACCACTGCGTACATACTCTCATAATTGCGGCACAGGACAAGGACCAGCAAAATGTGGAGAAGCCTAATGCTGGCAGAGGGTGTGGGAAGGTTGACAATAATGATGATGATGTTGATGCAGTCGTTGGATGTACCGATTTGTCTCCTTAATGCTAAAACTTTAGATCCGCATTTGTGCTACAATTAAAAATTTCGCAAGACATGAACAGATGTAAAACTACCATCTTGTAATTGTTGAGTGAAGCTTGTATAAGCCTGTGCTATAGCATTAAACGAAATCTCAAATGACCCATTCCAATTATTGAATCTGTGATCCAGTGAAGACCCATTAGTCCATTAGTCAGAGAGGGTGGACTTGTTAGGGAAACACTCAATGCACTCCTCCTTTATATTTACACACCTTACACCTTGAAGTGAAATCCATCCTGATAAGACTAGAGTTAGCTTAGTGGTTTTGGAATAAACTTTCCGGAACTGATCAATGACAGTACAATTGATGGCAAAGTTGAGACTTTACCATACTTATATTTACCGGATACATGGTAAATAGGGTATCAGAAATTCACCTAGCCCCTATCAATGACACCATGATGATTCGTCATGCAACTTTCAAAAGCTGAACTACAGTGAATTCTGAATTCTGAAGATAAACGAGAAGTCCACCCGTTGGTTTGTCTTTGTTGTAGTTTCTTCTCTCCTCAGAAACATAATCTAAAGATGAATTTAGTTGAAAACACCCAGAAAACTCAGACAGAGAACTGTATTGTCTGAAAGGTGAAAGGAGAGAAATGAGACATTATCCCTGTGAGGCGCTTATCAGTGTTGGTAATGGGTCTTCTCTTCTCAACGTGTGCATGTAAGGCCTCATGATAGGTGAACATTAGAGCGACACAGGATGGCTTTATGATAGGCCAGTGTTAGAGCGAGGCGGTTGGTGGTGGACAAATGTGATGCGTGTTATATAATGGGAGCGGGCGCTTAAACACCAGGGAAACATTGACTATTATCATTTCCTTCCTACATGTCAAATACATGCAAAATGAACTGATTGCTAAAAGCTATTGATTTGGGAGAGGTGATTGTCAGATATGACCGACCAAACATGGGAAATGTGCTCACATTAATGACGCGAATACAAACAGGTGAAAGCGAAAAATTTCATAAGGAGATAAGATAGAGCATATTGTGTTACACTGATGACGTCACTCAGCCAATGGCTTGTTTTCAGGATAGTCTCTGGATTGCCTCATAGAATTGGTACTCTATGGATGGGTCTCGTTTTATTAACATCACTATCCGAGTTCGATGAGGGAGAAAGCGCTTTTAGTGCTACTCTAACTTAGAATCGAAACCGGGTCACCTGACCTTATGCCACTGTTTCTCTCTAAATTCAAGCGGTGCTGACAAATTGAATACTTCTACTCTCTCGGGAAATCCTTGGCATTACTATAAGAACATGCTATCTCAATCCAAAAGACACTCTGTAAATCTATTTAACTTTTAGCAACGGCACTATTTCGTTTGTCAAATCATAGGACAACAAATCGAGCCGAGGATTACTTCCATAATTTGAGCATTAGTTGTTAAACTGAACAGAAATGATCAACAGTATTTTTCACTTCGAACTGAACAGAATTTCATGCTGTGTATGACGAGAAACAGCCACATACTATTAGATGGCAGTTTTCGCAGTTCACCCATAGACGTGGGAGTCCGCCAACTTGACTCACCTTTGTGTTTCTCCCAGCCATGATGGTGCAGGGAAGAATTACGTCTGTATTCTGAACAGCAGTCTTGTTCATCTCTGGCTCCATGTACTTTGCATCAAGTTGAGCAATGGCTACAATGAGCATGGTTATTTGCTGAAATGTCATGTTCATTTGTCTCTGTACAATAAATTGATAAGAGTACCACTACCGCAGTTTTAAAACACAGTACAGTAGCAATCTTGAATTACAAAAATATTCTGTGCCAAACACTTACCATTGACAAACTCTTGATCAGAAGAACCCTGGCATTTTGCGGATGACACTAGGTATAGAAGAGACAACATAAAAACAGCCATGGTGAGTGCCGCGATGTCCGATAGATGAATAAAAGGCAATTACCACCAAATGGCTGCGAGAGGATGTTGCTGCCTGTTGTTACTCGCTAATCATTTATAATTTCATCGGGTTTATCCCTCGAGAGGAAATTATATGCCATTAGTGAGTTGTAATTAAGACAAACTGTGATGACAGTCAGCGTCTACTCAATTCTCAAAAGGTTATTGTGTAACCAACAGATAAGATGACAAAAGAAACCATACAAGATGCTGGCACTCCTTGCTATGTTACAGAAACTTACCTAAAACAATCAATACATGAAATCTTAGAGCAGCCATGCCTCAATGTAACTCGCGAGTGATAGTGCATTGGATTTCTTGCACAGTGAGAATGTCATTGATTTTTACAGGTGAGTGCAATCATCTGATTAGCGATATTAAATTGTCACAATTCCATAATTTTGCGGGCTAGATAAAAACAATGTGGAGTGCATGCGAGACGTTTTATTACATAAAATATGATACCATTAAACAAAAGGTTGAAACTTGAAATCTGGGCTCAACAGAGAAATGAACTCAATGCGCAACATGCTGAGCTAAAACTGAGTCACATGCTATCATTTTACTATTTTTAGATAAGATTTTTGTGGTTTTTTTTGGGCAAAATTCAATCTCGAGCGTAGAAAACTATCGCCATGGTTGATTTACAACTAAGATACAAAGGGTTTTATGATATAATATGGCTATATATACTATAATAAAGGAAGGTGGTATATACACCAAAAGCAGTGTTTATTTACAGAGATCGTACTCCGAGGCATACATCTCACGAGCAAATCTCTGCTTTACAATCCTCTGCCCATTCCTCGACGAGCGAACACTGCAACTCCTCAATGGTACTGATTCTCATAAACTTTGAGCTCTGATATTTCGTTCGAACTGACTGCAATACAGAGATGCTGAATCGGAGCCTTTTCGTTCAGTTTACTATACAGTGGCCGGAGGCCACACGTGAATGCCACATGACAGCCGCACAAACTGGTGACCTGCCAGAGTTCATTTAGTGAAGACACATGGGGACTGGCAACAGAGACAACAGTGATGGTAATTACCAGAGACAGCGCACCCGCCTGTATGCTAATCACATTGCCAGCTAACGAGGGAGGCTAGGGCGCGTACCATATAGTGTCAGCAGACAGCGAACAACAAGAGCCACAGAAATGATGCCATTATTAATTAGGTAAAATGGCGAGAGAGCACAACTCCATGTATTAGAGCCGCCGCATATTTGGTTACCTGTTGCTTTATGGTGTAGGACTTTTGTATATTGAGGCAGAGCTGTTTCATGATTGGCTGCAGGTACTCCTCACTGTACGTGCTGTAAAAGGCGAGCGTGTCAGACCAGCCTGGCTCATCATCCAGTAGGCGGATGCTCAGACAGAGACTGGCAGCTGCCACCTCACTCGGTGGTATGTGCGACATGTTATAATCCATCAGTGACAACTCGAGTAGATACTTGGCCAAACCGTGCTTCAAACCATCCACCTGTCGGGAAATAAAGTGCATACACCAAGTGCTGTGTGTGTGTATATCTCCGCCTCGAATTGGATGCTCGAGACCAACGCCCGATCCCCTAGAAATAGTGAAAAACCTCGTCCAGAGACAAGATGAGTCCGGTCTCGAACGTACGACTGAATGAATGGATTTTCCAAGGATTACCTCACAACACTCACTTGTTTCCGGTCGCGTACTAGGATTATTGGAAGCATATTTAATTTCACAAGAGCTTCCAATCAAACAATGGTACAATAGTCGTGCTAGAAATAGAGACAACTGGCACTCTGGCAGTGAAAGAAGAAGCGGATTGAGTTGAAATAATGAGGAAAAAATGATTACAATTTCCGGAAAGACGCGTTGGGCTGTACACTTGATTGGTTTTAAAATTATCCGGAATAGCGTATCCTGTGAAGCCATTTAGACTGCAAATGGGTTGTGGGATGCAAGGTCAGACGCGAGACTCAGACTGCATCTCAATTGTATACATAGTTGAATGGAAAGACACATTTACTTACCTCTCCAGCTTTGCTGTATCTACGCAGGAAATGCAGTGGCAGAGGACGACCCAAATCAAAATTCAGTCGTTTGAGCATGATGCGTTCCATCTGGCGGATGGTAGCTTTGTTGTAGGCGTTATCCGTGATGTACACAAAATCATTTATCTACCAGGATACAGAAGCGTGAGCGAGTCAAACAGCTGAACATTCACATTTTTCAGACTAGGACAATTATTGACGGGTTTGGCTAGACGGATATTGAGTAAAGCAAACACTGGTTGGCTTCGTCCACTTCCAGGAGGCGACGAAATTAGCCCTGAACCACTCACCTCGGGTGCATACATCTCCTCATATTTACTAGCGATCCACATGGCTGCCACTCCCACCAACTGCAGCTTATTTTTGCTAACCTCTCCGCCCTACGATGAATGGAACAGTTAAGTTAGAGGGGTTAGGCCACAGTTGAGGGAAGACGCACTTTTAGAGGCGTGTTCCCTTAAGGGAGGCAACTCCCCATTCATTTCAGCGATAGCGAGTGGCTTTTTTCTTAAAAGTGAATATTGGTCACTCGAATAACTACAGACGGAATGGGCCAAATAGAATGGAATCTAATTATCAAAACCTAGTAACCTAATGATCTTTACTCCCTCATAACATGCGAGTAGAATTCGACAGTGAATGTAGTATCAGAGCAAACTGAAGTTAGAAGTGCTTTGCTGTTGCGTTCGGGCATCTCATTGCACAATAATGGCACTAACGCTCGCTGACAAGAGGTGAAAAACAACACTAATAAAACCTTATTTCTATATTTTTGCTGCACATTTTGTCTATTCATACTTTTCTAACTGCAATTCTATTATGCACCTGCAAGAGATTTTTCCAAACATGAGCGCATAAGCTGAGAAATCAATGTAAAAACCCATAGCTCGGTGTTAATTTGCCATCTCGAAGCCAATTCTGTTGCGCCGACGGTCTGAAGAGTGCGTCACCAAGGGCTCTAAGTACGCTCAATGGATGGGGCTATATTTAAGCTTGTTGCAGTTCTATCGTACAACATAGGTTGAATTGCTTGGTGGGTTTTGTTCACATATGAAGACAGTCTGAGCAAAATTTAAACCTGCCCTTTTTAGCAACTGATCAGGACCGACTTCTGGGATCGTTAAAAAGTTGTGTAAATAACAACAGTGGTTTTGATAGCAATAGATAGCCTCTCCAGCCAATGGGTAAGTAGAGGTTGGTGGGAGCACCTGCAGGAATCTGTCAATGATGGCGACTGTGAGGTAGAGAGTTTCCTGCAGCAAGTGGAATCTTTGATGGACTTGGATGAGCCAGTCCATGAGGATCAGTCTCATTCTTGGCGTGATTGTGTAACCTGAGAGGCAAAAAGGGTGCATTAAAGGCCAGGACTAGGACTAGGAATAATTCTCAAGTAATCTCCTTGGTAAAGGTAATTAGCCAACAACACTAATTACATGGCTGTCTAGTCTAATCTCATGGCTTGAACCCATGACACAATGATCCATGTACTGATAGCTTGGCAGCTTGATAGTTCAAGATAGGCTTTTCAGGCGCAAAAACTAGGAAACTGGTTCGACCAATAGACGTTTTGAAAGAGACAGGTCAAGACCGCATCAACAGGGCCCCCAAACAATAACTTGCCCTCCATGTAGTTCTTTCGGACGGACTGTTGGCACTCCAGGCGACGTAGGTAGACATAGATCTCGTTTATATACTCGGAAACCAGCTGTGGATTTTCGCTGTCCTCGGCGTCAATGTCTGGAATGTGTATCGGCCTTACTGGCGCCTGGATTATATCTTCTGGTATGGCTTTCTGAAAGTAATAGCCGGGAGGGAGTTATGGATAGAAATATCACAAACCACAGCAAACATCCGAGGGTGAAAACGAATACTAACCTTTTTGGGTTCTTCCTTGGGCTTCGGTACTTGCAGCAGCTTAGATGTGGCATGGGTTTTTACCAAGGTCTTTTTCTCGGTTTCGTTTGATGGCTGCTTGAGAACCTAGAGAGCGCAAGGAAAATATGAGTCTGAATTCTGAAGTTGAATTCAAAGTTCATTTTCGACCATGCAGATAAAAATGAAGATCTGGTCTGTCTGTAACTGTGAGCCAGTGATTGAGTCACAAAATCTAGTGGTTACCATTATGTTAAAGTTATTCACCTGTTTTGCGTTTAGTCGGCCATCATTCACGCTGTTTGTGTTATTTATGGTACCGAGAGCATTTCTGTGGGAAGTTCTTGTAGCTTGCGCAGCTTTACCACGCGCAACAAGAGCATTTTCTCCATCTGTGTAAAGGTTCTACAAAGTGAAGTATTGAACGTGAAATTGAACAGGCACAGGCCGGGCCAATATCTACGCTACAGTCACACCAGATCAGTGCAGACTGCTAATAATTTAAAAATAAAATAAAACTAAAACAAGTAATTGTCAGTCGAGTCATGACCATGAACTCTATCTGCATTTTGATCCGAACTGTGATATAAACGTGCCAAGCCCAAAGTACTGTCAGTGTCATTTTAATGACTTCACCGAACAGCTCTGATGGTAACGCCTGTAAATAATTTGTTTACATGACGTGGTTGGTTCACTCAATCAACTGGCTGGGGGAGGACATTTTGATTTTAAATTTGTGAACTGAGTCTGAAGTAAACTTTCGTGAAACCGTTTTGTCAAACATTACACTAGTAGTCCTATCATATCAGGCATACTTACATTAGCAACTCTACTAGATGCCATGGTAGATAGGCGATGGTTAAGTATAGAGTAAATACGTCCAAAACGTGTATATACGACACTAGAGACGACCTCTTTCTCAGTTTCTGATCGACAAGTAACTGGAGTTTGAAAGACTGCGCTGAGGGTCAATATGACGCTTGATTGGCGGAATTTCTGATCACGTGGCAAATGACGCGTTTCTAAGGGAAATTTAAATCACTCCCACGGTCCAATCAGAGACACGCCTCTGAGTCCATTTAGATTTGTTGGGTTGCTCACGTGATCGATCATATGGTCTGACAAAATGGCGGGGAGGGATAGGCTGCAATTTCATTTTCTCATTTTTCTAAACTTCTTTGCTGGTTCAATGGTAAGTAACACAACTTTTAGGTCAGGATGGCCTACAATAAAACTTCGTTTGTTAACATTTACGTCAGGCTCTAGTTCTGTGTGTTCTGATTCAGTGATTATAGAGCTGACTTACAGTTTCACTTTGGAGTTTGGACGTTTGTAGTTTGTTAGTTTGTATATTTGACGGTTGACCATCAGCCTCAGGTATCACCACCACTACGAGCGCAAGACTATCACTCAGTAATGAGTAATGAATTGAATTGAGCGCAACAACAGACAATACATCTACATAATGCCGAGTTACTACGTGTTACTGCCTGACTTTATTAAGGAAAGTCAACTTAGCATGTCCGCTGTGTCTCCTGGAGGCTGGTTTTGTTTATTCTGGTTATCTACTAAGTATTTGCTACTCCTGAGTGAATATTGATCAACTACCGAAAAACTAACAAACGAGTAACACTAACTTACTGGTAACAGCAAACAGGGTTGCACAGGGTAGTGAGAAACTATGTACCCCAGTACCTCCGAAACCCATGTACCCGTACTCTCGAAACCAAGTACCCCGTACTCTTGAAACCATGCACCATGTACCCCAAGCTCGAAACTCGAAACTATGTACCCAGTTCCTAAGAATTAGATACCAAAGTGACAAATAGTGGAATAACCCCAACAATGTTTGAAAATTAAGGAAGTCTTTGTTCTTGTGTTTTCAGTATGACACAACCTAAGAGAGAGACAAATAGAACCACTTTCGTGTTTTCCTTGTCAATTTTAAATTTAAGACAGCGTATCGGATAAATTCCACCACTTTCACCACTTTGAGCTTCACCAACTTTTTTTACTTTACAATACCATGTCTCAACCTGGGTATTGAAAGTGAAAACAACACATATTTTTTTATGCTGCAAAGTCAAGGGTTTAACCGTAATTTTTAAACACTGATGGGTTATTCCACTTTTTGTCAAATTTCTGGTGGAAGTGCATGGTTTCAAGGGTATATGGTTTCGAGCTTGAGGTAAATTGTTTCAAGTGTACGAGGTACATAGTTTCGATGGTATGGGGTACATAGTTTCTCACCATACGGTTGCAAACATGTCTGTTTTGTAATGTACAATTTATTTAGTCAAACAGATGAGTGAGGCCATAAAGGCAGTTCATTGCCTCGTATAGTTAAGTCAACAATCAAGTTAGGGGGCACAACCTTCCGCCTAGTTGTGGCAAACATTGGCAACATTATCATTGCTCCCACAGTCTTATGTTGTTTGTTTCAGGCCCATACCCATTGTGATTATGGAATAATTAGCTACACATGTGGTAAGTCTATCAAATAATCAAATTTTATTGGTTTGATCAGTGACATAAATTTGGCACTGGTTTGATACAATTACCTTGGGCTCATCCACACTAATTTTAATGATGTCGATAATATTTGTAAATTGACTGATTCTTACGTTCAGCAGAGAAAGTTGATAATGAGGTTCCCTGTTGGGGCGATATAAGGCAGCTATAAAAAGATACAAACAAATGGGGATGTGTGAATTTGACCATCTTAGATTTGTTGTTTCAATTATTGTAAGCTATGTTGTTGACCAATCACATCGCGGCAGCATTCATGAAAATCACCTGCCTGTCTGTCTGTACATCTGGCCTGCATGTCTGTCTGTACACCTGGCCTGCCTGTCTGTATGTACATCTGGTCTGCCTGTCTGTCTGTACATCTGGCCTGCCTGTCTGTATGTACAGCTGGCCTGCGTGTCTGTCTGTA
>Ga0224501_10002424_pt1 | contig 14662 bp, 14 predicted proteins | sample SF_Oct11_sed_USG_4_FD_169105 | JGI IMG/M metagenome (GOLD analysis project Ga0224501, IMG submission 169105) | Sediment microbial communities from San Francisco Bay, California, United States - SF_Oct11_sed_USGS_8_1 | ecosystem: Environmental > Aquatic > Marine > Sediment | place: USA...
GCCCCAGGTTGCCCAATGCCGGGGAGGTCTGTTCGCCATCGTTCTGATGACATGACATTTTTGTCAGGATGGAGCCAATCCGCATGACATGGGCAACGCTTTGATGTAACAGGGTTTTTGCGAGGATAACTTTCAGCATGACAAAATGTCAGGCAAAACCGAAAAAACCCTGATCTGAAAACCGCTTTCCTGCCCCGCCTTTAAACCAGATTTTATTTACACATCATATACTTAGGAATTTTCCTGCTTCTGCGCTCAGCATTGGCACACTGCTGGCAGAAAGGGTATTCAGCCCTATCGGAAAGCCTAAAGTACAAGGCTGTGCGAAAAGGCGAGGCAGTACAAAACAAGGACTCCCCGGCAAGCAACAGGCCGGAGCAATCAGGAGTCCCGGTTGAAAATATCCGGCAGGCCAGATGAAGCAGTCCTGGCAGCCGGTGATTGGAACTGGGGTTGAACAAGGGTCAGGAATCGTGGGAGAGGAAACGTAAAGTTTTGGCGATTCACTGCCCGGGGTTAAGATGTAACCAGCCGGATTAGCCGCGTGCGGAAAATTCGGAAAAGGATGTATCGGAGGAGTCATGACAAAGTTCGGAATCAGAAGAATCAATCAGATAGTCAAGGACCTCACCAGAAAACGCGAAGCCCTTCATCACAGTGGCGAACTGGCCCTGAACGAGGCAAAGGACTTCAACAGAGGCGTTTTTTCAGGAGAAATGGAGCGTTTCGATAGCGCCCTGGAAAAGATTCAGCACAACGCCCAGCTTCTTAACAGGTTCACCACGGACCTGGTGGGCAGCCTGCCTTACTGTGACATCAAAACCAAGACGCAGCTCGGCAGAAACGCCCATTTTGGCGACAGGGGCAGCCTGGAGCAGGTAATGGACGATGCCCGGGCCGAAATCATCATGCACGCCAACACCATGAAAGATGCCCTGACAAAGCTGGAACTGCTTATCGGCTGAGGGGCACCGGCAATACTCCCGCGCACTCCCGCTCCGGCGGAGTGCGCGGGGCACAATCCTCAGAGCCTGATCTGCGTATCATGACGGTTTCCACCCGGAAGCCGTGTTTCAGTCGGGATTCCGTTTTCACTTCACCTACAACCTCCACAGGCGGAATCCCGGCACCTCCTCCTCATAAAACCGTGCGCACCCGGATGTCTTATCAAACGGTCGCTCAAATGGGGAACGGCTCAGGCCCATCACCGGTTTAAGGCCCCAGGTCAAGCCTCAACCATGGTTTTTTAAAAGCCGGAAGCGGTGCCTTTTGACATCGAGAATAACCGGGCACCAGAAATCTACGTTAAAAAAACAGCAGCCAGGGGCTTGCGCCCGAGAAGATTCGCACCGAAAATAACCAAGTAAAATACGAAACCCGGCCTGGTAAAAAGCAGGAACTGATGGATTGAATGACCATTCAATAAACCCGGAGAAACCAATGAAACAGCTTGATACAGGTGTTTTTTTTAAAGCGGTGGTATTTTCAACTCTGCTGACGATTTTCCTGATGGGGTGCTCGGGATCTTCCGGCAGAAAAGTCGATGAGGAAAGCGGCCGTAAACGATGCCCTGAAACCAACCTGAAGGTGCCGTGTTATGTGGGGCCTGACGGTTTGCTGTACCTGGAGTGAGCCCGCGAGGGAACAGTTTTTACGCACCAAAGGTCAGGTGGCACCCTGCTGGCCGGCAAGTATCTCCTTTACCAGTTTCGACGCGGCACCCATATCCACCCCCGCAACCTGACGCAGAGCCGCCATCACCTTGCCCAGGTCCTGCATTCCGCTGGCGCCGGATTCCTCAATGGCCTTTCTGACTGCTGATTCAAGGGCCTCGCCACCAAGTTGCGCGGGCAGCAGCTTTTCCAGCACCTGGATGATCCGGGCGTTCTCCTGATATTCCTCTCGGGATTCATCCAGATACTCGTTGGCCTCCATTCTTTCCCGGACCTCTTTTTTGGCCAGGCCCAGCATCTCCTCATCGTTCAGAGGCTTGCCCACGCCCCTGCCCGGTTCGGTCAGCTTGTTCATCACCTTGGCCTTCAGCGAGCGATAGCCCGCCAGGGCCGCCTTGTCCTTTTCCTTCAAGGCCGTCTTGATTGCATCGTCGAGATCGAACTTCACCTTCCTCCTCTTGGCTCAGAGCGCCAGGAAAACCCGCGGTGAGAACACCAGCCCGGATACAACCCGCGATCCGGTTACCAGACCGGGGATGCTATTGTTTTGGGATAACATGTTTTTGAATTCGCATACGGAAAAGAACCAGGACCCCCACGGCCTCCGGCTGCCCATGCGGCTCACGGACAAAGAATCAAGGACCGCACGCCGGGTGATATTATCAACTCCCCGGTACCTGAAGTTCCGGCTCAGCTTATTCTGAGCTTTCTTTCATCTTCCTGGGCTTCGTCAAAGACCAGTATGGGCTCTGTCTTCTTGCTTACCACATCCTCGGTGATAAGGACCTTCTTGATGTTTTCCTTGGATGGAACCTGGTACATGACATCCAGCATGATGTTTTCCAGGATTGCCCTCAGCCCCCGTGCGCCCGTCTTGCGGCGGGTGGCCTCAGCGGATACCAGGGCCAGCGCACCCGGAGTCACCTCCAGCTCCACGTTTTCCAGTTCAAAGAGCCTTGTGTACTGTTTGATTAGCGCGTTCTTGGGCTCCACCAGGATCTTCATGAGATCCTCCTCGGACAATTCGTCCAGGGTGGTAACCACCGGAATCCGTCCCACGAACTCCGGAATTAGCCCGAACTTCAGCAGGTCCTCCGGCTCCACCTGTCTCAGGACATCCCCCAGGTTCTGATCCTTCCGGGATACCTGCTCGTTCCCAAAGCCTATGGTCTTGCGGCCCACACGCTGGTTGATGATGTTGTTCAGGCCCACAAACGCCCCGCCACAGATGAACAGAATATTCGAGGTGTCCACCTGCAGGAACTCCTGCTGGGGATGCTTGCGCCCCCCCTGGGGCGGAATATTGGCCACCGTGCCCTCAATCACCTTGAGCAGGGCCTGCTGAACTCCCTCGCCCGAAACGTCCCTGGTTATGGAAACGTTCTCGCTCTTGCGGGCGATCTTGTCGATTTCGTCAATGTAGACAATGCCTTCCTCGGCCCGCTCAATGTCATAGTCGGCGTTCTGGAGCAGTTTGAGGATGATGTTCTCCACGTCCTCGCCCACATACCCGGCCTCAGTAAGCGTGGTGGCGTCCGCCATGGCGAACGGCACATTTAGCAGCTTGGCCAGTGTCTGGGCCAGGAGCGTCTTGCCGGTGCCGGTTGGCCCGATCATCAGGATATTGCTCTTGTGCAGTTCCACATCGCTGCTGCCGCCGCCCATGCGGATCCGCTTGTAATGGTTGTATACGGCGACGCTGAGCACCTTCTTGGCGTGCTCCTGCCCCACCACATAGTTGTCCAGGACTTCCTTGATTTCGAAAGGCTTGAGGAACTTGGTTTCCTGCTGGCTGAGCTGTTCCTTGCTCCATTCCTCTTCCATGATGTCGTTGCACAGTTCCACGCATTCATTGCAGATATACACGGTAGGACCGGCAATGATCTTCTTGACGTCGTTTTGTGATTTTCCGCAAAACGAGCAGCGCAGAATGTTTCCCTTCGATTGGCTCATTATTTAAGCTCCACCTTGCCTGGCACGGGGACAGTGCCCGTCATCCGGGCCCCGGTTTCGGGCTGCTTTTGCAATCCCATGGGACTCGGTCCGTCCTGCAGCCCCTGCGGCCTACATTTATCCCCCCTCATCCCTGTGAGGGGCGGGCGGTTTCCAACCCGGCTTTATGCTCGGGAAATCTTCAGGAACAGCCACCCGGACGGTTTAGTTATCTTACCCTTAATCCTTCCAATCAGCAAAAACAACATTCATTTGTCCGGCAGTGTTCCGGTTTTTTCTTTGCCCGCCACCCAAAACTCCGGCTGGCTCTTTCCATTAATATTCTAACGCCGCCGGCCTTGATTCTGGTGCTTTGTAGCATGTATATCCGCTCCCGGTCAAAATCTCCGCCACCGGAAAAGCCCTAAGCCCTCCCTCATCAGTAATAATACCTGATGGAGAAGGTGGGGAAGGAAGTGGTTGAAATATTCGTGACATTTCTTCCTCCCACGCTTTGTGAACCCAGGCCAAGCTCGGCAGAAAAACCCAGGTTGGGAAGCGTTACCAGGAAGATCTCCGTACCCAGAAACACCCGCGCCGTTGATCCCATCCCGGAAAAGCTCTTGGCCCCGGTGTTGTCCTCAACGCTGATGATGCCCAGTCCCCCTCCCCAGTACAGGTCCAGATTGGCGCGCCTGGAAAACACCGAAAGATACCTGACCTCCAGGGATACCACTTCCAGGATTTTTTTCTCATCATCGCTGGCGCTGAAGAAGCCCAGCAGCAGGTCCAGGGCCTTGTCCCTGGTCATCCAAATCTTGGCCGAGAGAGCATCCACCCCGTATTCCACAGCGGTCGCCCCCACCCCCGGCGGAGGATTTCTGTGAACGAAGCCCAACCCGATCCGCCGCGAGAAGTCGCGTTCTCCATCCTGTTCAAACACCACCAGGTGGATATCGCTGCGCTTGACCTTGATCGCTCCGAACCCGCTGGCCGATTCAATGGTGACCATGTCATCATCAACGGCGGTGATACGCCCCTTGATGGCCTCACCGGTATTAAGGTGAACGGTTTCCGCCAGCAGGGGGGAAACCATTCCCAGGATGATCAGGATTGTGGACAGCCAGGTCTTCAACATCGTTTTTCCGCGGTTTCCAGGCCTGACAGATAAGGCCTGTCCCAGGGGTTGATAAAAAATACGAGTCTCCAGGCCTTGTAATGCAATAATACAGCCACAACAGTCGGCTTTCCGGGGCCATCCGCCCTGGCTGGCAAGGCCGCCCCGCAAGTCGTATAACCGGGTGAGGGCACCTTGCCCGGTTTTGTGGCGTATCGAAAGAAAAAATGGCACAGTAATACCCCAGGGGATTGCGGCAGGAGTCACAGCAATACCCCAGGGGATTGCGGCAGGTGACCAGTACTGCCCCTGAGAAATAAGGCCGGGGCCAAACCTTTCGGCTTTTACGGTTATTCCACTCCAGGCGGATTTCCCTCCAGAACAGTTGACAGGGAATCTGGCCAAAAGAAGGGCTGAACATATATGGGATTCGGATTCAATCTGACAAAGGAGCAGTTCATTCGCTGGCTGCTTATGTTCACCCTGTCCATCATGATCACCCTGATGGTGGCCCCGGAACTTTCCCTGGTGCCGGCCCGCTACAAGGAAGGGGACATCATCCCGGAAACCATCATCATCTCGGACAACGTCACCCTGGTGGACGACAAGTCCAGCGCCCTGCGGCTGGATCAGGCCCTGGAGGACTTTCCCCCCATATACGATCATGACACCCGCCTTAAACAGCAGGTGATAAAGGCCCTGCAGGACACCTTCCAGAGTATGCGCGACCACCTAGCAGGCATCCGCTCGGAAATGACCGAGACAGAGAACAAGGTGCGGGGGAACTCCCTGGCCAGACTGGAAACCCTGGCGGCTGGCAACGACGCCCGGAAACACTCGGCCAAGATGTCCCGCCTGAAAAGGCAGGTCATCAACCGCATCGGACAACTGAAGGACATGCCGGAACAGACCCCGGAAACCAAGGATGAGCTGGCCAAACAAAGGGCGGACCTCAAATCCATCGAGGCCCAGCGCGCCAATCTGGCCCAGGAACTGAGCCAGCTGGATTCCAAGTTCACCGAGCTTTCCAAGGACGGAATAAAGTTCACCGAGGTCATGCAGCGCTCAAAAGGGACCGAAACCACCCAAATGCCGGAAATGAAGCTTCTGTTCGAGAAAAACCTGGGCATTACCATCGAGGAAACCACCTTCCGCACCTTTTTCGAATCCCAGTTCTCCTCCGACCTGGAGCAAAAGACCATCGGGGTGATTTCCCCGTTTTACGATTTGCTGATTGTATCCTCCCTTGAAAACCTGGATCAGAAACGGAAGGCCATCCAACTGCAGAAAATTGACTCCGACAAGCTGCAGCGTTTTGAAACCCTGGAGATGCTGACCGATGTGGCTGGTGTGCGCCGGGAGATCAACAAGATGGGGTCAGAGCTGGTGTTTCCCGGTGACGTGGAAGTCTACCGCCAGGCCGTGGTGGCACTGGCCCAGAAGCTCGTCCGCCCCAACCTGACGGAAAACAAGGGAGAGACCGAGCGCCGCCTGGGCGAGCTTTCCAAGAACATGCCGCCGGTATACTTCAACCTGAAGAAGGGGGATGTGGTGGCCAGAGCCCGTGACCAGGCCACCAGCCAGCAGGTGGAAATCCTCAATGCGCTCAACAAGTACAACCTGGCCAACCCCAAATACCCCCAGATCATCGGGACGTTCCTGATTGTGCTGCTGTCTTTATTGATTATTCAAAGCATGATCGGGATGCAGGCGGGCAACGTGCCTCCGCGGGTCTCGCAACTGCTGCTGATGTCCCTGCTGCTGATGGTGACCCTGCTGGCGGCCCAGGGCATCCTGGTGCTGGTGCCCGCCCTCAGCATGGTGTACGACTTCATTCAGCCCTCATCGTTCAACTACCTCATCCCGGCGGCGCTCACATCCATGCTGGCCGGAATTGTAATGGGTTTTGAGGTGGCCATCTTTCTGGGATTCGTGATTTCACTTTCCCTGTCCATCATGCTGGGCAACAGCCTGTCGTTCTTCCTTTACTCACTGATGGGAAGCTTCATCGCGTCCATTCCCCTGAAGCGCTATGAGAGCCGTTTCGCCCTTTGGCAGCAGGGCCTGCGCATCTCGGCCATCAATGTGGTAATGCTGGGAGTGCTGAGCCTGCTGGAACAGACTGGAACCAGCTGGGCCCTGGCCATCAACGTAGCCGCCGCAGCCCTGAACGGGCTGGGAGTCACGCTGCTGACCGCCACTCTTTTGCCCCTGATTGAAAACCTGTTCGATATCACCACCAACCTGAAGCTCCTCGAGCTTTCCAACATGAACCACCCGGCCCTGAAGGAGCTTTCAGTGCGGGCGCCCGGCACATACCACCACAGCATTGTGGTGGGCAACCTCAGCGAATCCGCCGCCGAGGGCATCCGCGCCAATCCGCTGCTGGTCAGGGTGGCCTCGTACTATCACGATCTGGGCAAAATGCTCTGCCCGCTGTACTTCGTGGAAAACCAGCAACGGCGCAACTTCCATGACGACCTCCCGGCGGCCACCTCGGCACGGATTATCATAAATCACATCAAGGACGGGCTGGAAATCGCCCGGCGGTTCAAGCTGGGCCGGGCCATCATGGACATCATCGGGCAACATCACGGTGATACCGTGGTGCGGTATTTTTTTCACAAGGCCCAGGAGGAGATGAAAGGCCTCGATGAAGAGCCAAACATCGAGGATTTCCGATATCCAGGCCCCAAGCCCCAGACCAAGGAGGCCGGACTGGTCATGGTGGCAGATGTCACCGAGGCCGCCACGCGCTCCCTCAGCGAGCCCTCCCTGGAATCCATCCGGGAAATGGTGCAGAAGCTGACCACCCGCGTTTATATGGAAGGACAGCTGGACGAGTCCGGCATGACCTTCAACGATCTGAATTTCATCGAAAAGACCTTCACCAAGATGCTTATTTCGATTCACCACCACCGCATATCATACCCTGAGATAAAGATCGGCCCCCGCAGCCTGATGGCCCCACCTCCTGCGCTGCCGCCCCCCCCTGCTGAGGAAGATGAAGAAGATCCAGATAATCTGGGAACATCCGTCGCGGCCTCCTGAAGTCGGGGAGGATGACCTGGAGCGGATACTGACGGTTTTTCTGGACAAGCTGGGACTGGGCGGCCATGGGGTGACCCTGCTGGTTGCCGATGACCAGACGCTGGCCGGGTTGAACCGGGACCACCGGGGAGTCGCCGGACCCACGGACATTCTCTCCTGGGGATACCTGGACCCCGCCGCCCCGGAAGAGCAACCCCAGAACGATCCCACCATGGATGAAGTCGGGCCGCTACTGGGGGAAATGGCCGTTTCACTGGATGCCGCCATCAGGCAGGCCGGGGAAAACCGCTGGGACCTGCGCACGGAACTCTTCCGGCTGCTGGCCCATGGCTGCGCGCATCTGGCCGGTCACGACCACCAGACCCCGGAGCAGGAACGACTGATGCTGCCCCTGGAGGAGAGCCTGCTGGCCGCGGCGGGCCTTGAAGGATTATATGGCGATGGAAGCTGAACTCACCCCCCTTGTCCCGGCCCCGGAAGAACCGGAATCGCCGCCATGGAGGACCATCCTGCGCCAGGCGGTGCGCGACCCGGCCGAACTGACGGAGATGCTCCGCCTGCCCGCCGAGGTGGGCCTGCGGGCCGTGGCGGCCGCTGGCGGGTTCCCCCTGCTGGTGCCCCGCCCTTTCATTTCGCGGATGCGTCCGGGCGACCCGGAGGACCCGCTGCTGCTGCAGGTGCTGCCCCGCCGGGAGGAACTGCGGCAGGCCCAGGGGTTCAGCGCCGACCCCCTGGAAGAACAGGGTTGCCTGGCCGCGCCGGGGGTGCTGAGAAAATACCAGGGCCGGGCGCTGCTTTTGTGCACGCCGGCCTGCGCCATTCATTGCCGCTACTGCTTCCGGCGGAACTTCCCCCCCTCCTCCATGGCCAGCGGCCGGAAGATGCTGGAAAAAGCCGTTTCCTTCCTGGAAAACTCGCCGGATGTCTCCGAGGTCATCCTTTCCGGAGGGGACCCGCTGACCCTGCCGGACGAGCTGTTGTCCTGGCTCTCCGGCCGCCTGGACCAGATCGGGCACCTGAAACGGCTCCGGATTCACACCCGCATGCCGGCTGTCGTCCCGGAGCGGGTGGATGGAGGGCTGCTGGACTGGCTTTCCAAAGGACGGCTCGGCAAAATCATGGTGCTCCACATCAACCATCCCCGTGAGCTGGACCGGACAGTGGAAGGGGCCCTGAAAGCCCTCTCCGACAGCCCGGTCAGGCTGTATAATCAGTCAGTTTTGCTGAAGGGAGTGAACGATGAAGCGGAGGTATTGATAAATTTGCAGGAATCACTTTATATTTTCGGCGTATTACCTTATTATCTGCATCAGGTTGACCGGGTCGGGGGAACGGCTCATTTCGAGGTAACCGATGGGGAAGCGGTTAATCTTTTGGACGAGGTCCGGGGGGCGCTGCCGGGATACATGACACCCAGGCTGGTCAGGGAAAAACCCGGAAGTCGGTATAAGATCGCCGTTGGGTAAATTTTTATATGCTGGAAATCAAGGAACTCAGGCGAATACCGCGGTTTTCCGGCCTGCCGGAAAAGGCAGAGCTGTTTCTGGCCGAGCGCATCAAGCGTTCTTCCTACAAAAAAGGGGAGATGATCTTCCTGGAAGGGGAGGAGAACAACCGCTTCCATATTGTTGAGGAAGGGGAAGTCAAGGTCTACAAAACCCTGGAAAGCGGCCGGGAGATCATCTTGGGCATATTCAACGCCGGCGAGGCCCTGGGGGAGGTGGCCATCCTTGATGCCATCGACATGCCCGCCAGCGCAGTCGCCCAGGAACCCACCAGCGTACTCAGCATGACCAGCCAGGATTACATCCTCATGCTGGAGAAATACCCCGAGGTGGCCATGCGCATCATCCGCGATCTTTCATTGCGGCTGCGCACCCTGCGAAAGCATATCGAGATGCTGGGGGAAAACGGCATCGCCACCCGCATAGCCCACCTGCTGGTCACTTATGCCCGCCAGAACGGCCGCCAGATAAACGGCGACGGAGTGCTGGTGCCATTGCACCTGACCCGGGCCGAAATGGCCTCCATGGTCAGCGCCCGCATTGAAACCGTGATCAGGATCATGAGCCGCTGGCACAAGAAAAACATCGTCCACTCGGTCCCGGAAGGATTCCATATCCCCAATATCCAGATACTGGAGGCCATCATCCATCAGGAAGAGGACTAACGGGGGGTGATCCTGACCTTCCAGTGCTCCTCATCCACCTTTTCCGGCTGGGCGTCCAATCCCATCTGATCCAGCACCAGCAGAAGCGGTATGGGCTCGAACAGGGCGTGCAGCACCATGGTATCCCCATCCTTGAGCTGATTCACACAGGACATTATGCAGTTGTAGGGTTCTCCGCCCGCCTCCAGCAGTTCACGTACATCCAGATGGGAGGTATTGTCTTCCTCCCAGAGCTTAACAAGCGGAGTTTCTTCCTTAAGGATAATCATGGCCGCAGCTTTTTTTTGCCTGATCACATCCGATGGGATGGCAGGGCTCCCCCCCTTCCCTTATCACCGTGCTGCTGCTTATCGCGGCACGGATCACCATGTATAGAGTCTGGACAGCTTACTTGTCACCGGGGGGCCCTGCTATGATAAAGATCATTGTTCATTGAAAACACCACGGGCACAGCACCGCCCCGAAAAAAATGAGCGCCGTCCCGACTGCCGTGAAATCCGGCTAAATATGGCTGAGTGATTCCTTGCCGATTGGATAGACATTGAATCCTATCCTGTGCAGGGCGGCGTGATCCAGCCAGTTGCGCCCGTCGAAGAAAAAGGAGGGCTTTTCCATGGATTCATATAGACGCTGGAAATCCAGCTTTCTGTATTCCGGCCAATGGGTCAACAGCACTATGGCGTGGGATCCCTCGGCCGCTTTATAGGGATCAGGCTCGAATGCAACCTCCCCCTCCACCCCCTTGAGGTCATAGCGGGCGTTTTCCAGGGCCTTGGGATCATGTATGGCCAGCCGGGCCTGCTCGCGCAGCAGCCCCTGGCAGACCTGGATGGCGGGAGCGTCCCTGGTGTCATCGGTGCCGGGCTTGTAGGCAAACCCGAATATGGCGATCTTCTTCGCGGCCACGGTGTTGAACTGGCTGGAGACAATTTTGCGGGTGTAACGCTCAATCTGAAAGTCGTTCATGGCCACCACGCCCTTCCAGTACGCAGCCACCTCCAAAAGCCCCTCATGTTCGCAGATATAGGAAAGGTTGAGCAGATCCTTGCGGAAGCAGGAACCGCCAAAGCCGATGCCTGCTTCGAGAAACTGCGGCCCGATCCTGTTGTCCAGTCCCACGGCCCGGCTGATCTCCCCCACGTCGGCCCGGGTGGCCTCACAAAGTGCGCTGATGGAGTTTATGGAGGATATCCGCTGGGCCAGCATGGCGTTGGCGGCCAGCTTGGAAAGCTCGCTGCTCCACACATTGGTCAGCAGAATCCTCTCGCGGGGCACCCAGTGGGCATACACATCGGCCAGGGCCTGGGCGGCGAGCTGGCCCTCGGGAGTCTGCTCACACCCGATCAGCACGCGGTCCGGCTCCTCCAGATCCCTGATGGCCGTGCCCTCCGCCAGAAACTCCGGATTGGAAAGCACCGGATGGCGGGGGCCCTGGCTTTCAAAATGCAGGATGGTGGAGATGGCTTCCGCGGTCTTGACCGGCACGGTGCTTTTTTCCACCACAATGGCCCCGGGCTTCAGGTGAGGGCGGATAAACCGGGCGGACTTTTCCAGGTATTGCAGGTCGGCGGCCCGACCCTCGCCCTCGCCAAAGGTTTTGGTGGGCGTATTCACGCTCACGAACACCATGTCGGCCTCGGCGATCAGCTCCGGGCTGGCCGTCTTGAAAAAAAGGTTGCGCCCCCGGCACCTCAGCACAATCTCCTCCAGCCCTGGCTCATAGATGGGCAACTTGTCGGAGTTCCACTGGGCGATCCGCTCCGGATTTATGTCCACCACCGTAACACCAATTTCCGGGCAGCGGTCCGCGATTACAGCCATGGTGGGCCCGCCCACATAGCCGGCGCCGATACAGATGATTTTCTTGATTTCCATTTATTCCGGTAATAATAGCGCGGGGTAGTGTTTGCGCGGTTTGTTTTTCTTCCCTGCCGGGAATTTTCAAAGCACCGGGCAGCGTGCATGATACCGGCCCCTGTCTGAAAGGCGACTTCTGCCCAGAATGAGAATTTCTATCACTCCTGGGCTGGCACGGCAAGCCTGTGAGTGCTTTTACCGGCCGGACCTTGCCCGCCACCTGCCCCCAAGGGCACTATTGGAGAATGACCATGGCGGCCAAGGGGGTTTTTCTGGAGGAAGCATGCATATTCGCCTGTTGCTGGCAGTACGGCTCATTCTCGGGCTGATTTATCTCGCAAAGAGAATCTGGCCCGTCCTGCGCTCCCACCCCCGCTGGCGGACTGTAGCCGCCGGGCTGGGCATTTACCTGCTCCGCCGGGGCCTGCCCTGGCTGCTGAACTTTCTGCGCTCGCTGAGATTCTTCCGCTGAGATTTTTTTGAGCAAAGTTTCAGCAGCAGCGCCCGCCTCAGGCCAGCAGGGAGAGCAGGGCCACCAGCAGCAGAATCAGCAGCACCACGCGGCGGTAGGAATGCCCCCCGGAGCGCCGGAACAGAACCGCGCCGGCATGCAGGGCCGCCAGGTAAACCGGCACCAGCAGGAAAATGAGCGCCACCACCTCCCGGGTGAACACTCCCCCCGCAATCAGCCCGCTCCAGGTGCCCAGGTTGGGAATGCAGAAAAAAGCGATGATATTGGCCCGCTGCACCGCCGGCGTCCCCAGGCCGGAAAGCTGGTACAGAACAACCGGCGGCCCCCCGGCTCCGGTGCTTCCGTTGAGAAAGCCGCTGATCCCGCCTGCACCCAGGGTCGCCAAAGCGCCCCGGCCGCCCCGCCAACGCCACCCGCTGGCCAGCAGGGCCACCAGCAGGATCACCAGCAGGGCGATGATGCGGCGCATGGCCTGCGGTTCCAGCACCAGCAGGATGGTGGTTCCCAGGGGAGCCGCCAGCCATGCCGCGCCGGCCATGGGCAGCACTTCCTTCCAGTTGATGCTGCGATAGGCCCCCGGCAGCAGCAGCCAGGCGCCGACCATCTCCATGCCGACGATTATGGCCACGCCCTGAGAAGGGGTGAAAATGATGCTGAACAGCGGGGACATCAAAAGGGCCGAGCCGAAGCCGGAAAACCCCCGCACCATTCCGGCCAAGGCCACCACGGCCCAGGCCAGCGCCAGGTCCCCTGTTGCCAGACCATCCAGGAGGGCGGTCTGTATCATGTCCGACCGGCTGGGCGGTCAGCGCAGCACTGTTCAGGGCCGCTGATCATCCAGCACCTCCGCCAGTTCCCGCCTGATGTCACCGGAGAGCCGTGGGCCCACCTGCTGAATCACCCGCGAGGCGAAATAGGAGCCCTGCCGACCGCACTGGAACAAAGAAGCCCCGGAGATTCTGCCGTACATGAACCCGGCAGCGAAGGCGTCTCCCGCGCCGGTGGTGTCCACCGCATTCACCGGGTAGGGATCAAGGTAGATATGCTCGTCACCCTGGGTGACATAGGCTCCGTTAGCCCCCATGGTGATAGCCGCGCCCGAACACCACTGGCGCAGCACCTTCATGGCCTCGTGGGTATTGTCGGTGTCGGTGAGGGTCAGGGCCTCCTCCTGGTTGGCGAATACAAAGTCCACATACCGGTCCAGAATATCCCGGAAGTCCTCCTTGTGCCGCACAACGCAGAACGGATCGGCCAGGCTCATCACCACATGCACTCCCTCCGCCCCGGCGGTCCTGAGAGCCAGCGTGGCGGCCTCCTTCTGCCCCTCGGTATCCCACAGGTAGCCGGTGATATACATGATATGGGAAGACTTGAGCTCCTCCAGGGGGACATCCTCCGGGGTCAGTTCCTGGCAGGCTCCCAGAAAGGTGTTCATGGTGCGGGCCGCATCGGGAGTCACCAGAATCACCGTGCTGCCGGTAACGCTGCCGTTGGATGATATGTAGGATTTTACGCCGGCGGCTTCCAGGCTTGAAATGTACGTCCTTCCGTGCTCGTCACCGCCCACCTTGCCGCAGTAGGCCGTCCGGCCTCCCAGCTGGGATATTCCCAGCAGCGTGTTGGCGCAGGAACCCCCGGCTTCCAGCCGCACCTCCACGCCGTCCAGGCTTTCCAGCAGAAACCTGTGCCGGGACTCGTCCACCAGCAGCATGTGGTTTTTCTTCAATTCGTTCCTGACCAGAAACTCGTCCGGCACCTTGGCCAGCAGGTCTATCAATGGATTTTCTATGCCGAAAACATCAAATTTCATATGTAAATACTCCAGTGTGACGGATTAATCTGCCGACCTGCTTGATGCCCGGAAAAAGGGCCGGCCGGCGCCGGGAATGAACCATAAGGATGCTATCCACTGGACAAGCCTAGCCGCTTTTGTCACAAATGTCATGAGTCCGAAGGAGCCTTTTGGCCCGGCAAACCGCCGTCTGAGGGCGGCATCGCAACCAGGGAGGGTTGATGTTCGGAACCAAGTCACGCGGCAGGACGCCGCTTACGCAGGCCCGCGTGGTGCTGGCCCAGCGCGAGGTGGCCTATCAGATCAGACGCAGCCGGCGGCGGACGGTGGGACTTTCCATCGACAGCGAACGGGGGCTGGTGGTGCATTGCCCCGGCCGTCTTTCCGTTTCCCGGCTGGAGTCCATTCTCAGGGATAAATCCGGCTGGATTCTTAAGAAAATCGCCGAAACTGAACAGCGGAAGGCCTCCCGGACCAGCCGCAGCTGGCAGGAGGGAATGCTGCTGCCCCTGCAGGGAAACTGGTATCCCCTGCGGCTGACGTCTCACCAGGGGCCGCCCCGCATCTGCCTGGAGGCTGGGGAACTGCGGCTGTA
>Ga0224501_10002426_pt1 | contig 14656 bp, 9 predicted proteins | sample SF_Oct11_sed_USG_4_FD_169105 | JGI IMG/M metagenome (GOLD analysis project Ga0224501, IMG submission 169105) | Sediment microbial communities from San Francisco Bay, California, United States - SF_Oct11_sed_USGS_8_1 | ecosystem: Environmental > Aquatic > Marine > Sediment | place: USA...
ATAAACCATAAATATCCGGGTGGAGTCGAAACACAAAAGAAATTATTAGAAAAAGAAGGTCACAAGGTAATCCAGAGGGGCAAGAAATATATTGTTTCTGATTACGAGAAAAATCTTATGAGATTCTAAGTAACCACAAGATTTCACAGATTAACACAGATAAACACAGAAAAAAACATCCCCATCATCTAAAAACATTACTTATAACTAATGTCCAAATCGACCGAAAATTTCTTCCAACTCGTCCTTCATCAATCGCTTATCGTATTTTCGTCAAAAGGAGGGGGTACCGTCCAGGGGGTGACCCCGTAGGTAACCTCAGAGGTAGACTCGGAAGCAGACTCAGGAGCCGACTCTGAAGCAGGCTCGGAGACAAACTCAGGGGCAGACTCAGGGGCAGACTCGGAGACAGACTGGGAAGTAGACTCCGGGATAGACTGGGAGGCAGACTCGGGAGCAGACACGGGGGTAGACCCCTAAGCAACCTGGGGAGTCCACTCCTAGGCTGACTCATTAATACGGGGTCATCTCTTTTATTTTGCTTCACTAGCGACTGACCACTATCCACAAGACACTATCTTTTCGGGGGTAGGTTATGGAGTTGACCTCTATTTAATGACGAGGAACTTTTGGGTGTCCTTGCCCAGTCTCAAGAAATAGATTCCGGGACTAATTCCTTTCAATGAAATTCTTATTTCTTGCTTTTGACTTTGTGCGCTTGTGATTTTCTCTTCTACTTTTACTAACTTTCCCGAAACATCGAAGATTTTTATCATCTGGCGGTCAGCGGTCTGCGGTAAACGAATAGCGAGAAATGATTTCGCCGGATTCGGATAAATTTCCGGTGTCGAGCTTAAAGCGTCAAGCGTCTGGCACTCTTCCTCGATTCCTGTCACATCCCGAATCACCGAGATACTGGAACTCCAATAATTTGCGACATAAACCCGGTTCTGAATTGAATTCCAACAAAAAGCACGAGGAAAGGCTCCGACCGGGATGGTGGTGATGACTGAGTTATTTGTCCCATCAATCACCGTTACATTATCGTTAGCTCCATTAGCGCAGTAGACCTTGTTATTCGTTGAATTCCAGCAAAGAGCATTAGGCCAACTTCCGGTTGTGACCGTGGTTATAATTGAGTCGGTTGCACCGTCAATAATGGTCACATTGTTACTATTATAATTAGCACAATAGACCTTGTTGTTATTTGAATTCCAACAAAGAGCACAAGGATAAGTTCCGACCGGAAGTGTAATTATTACTGAATTTGTTACACCGTCAATAATGGACACAGAGTCACACCAGGCATTAGCACAATAAACCTTGTTGCTGGCAGAATTCCAGCAAAGAACACGAGGACCAATTCTGACTGGAACTGTAGTTATGACTGAGTTTGTTGCACCATCAATAATGGTCACATTGGCACTATTCCAATTAGCACAGTAGACCTTGTTATTCGTAGAATTCCAGCAAAGAGCATATGGATTACTTCCAACTGGGATTGTCGTTTCCAGCCATTGGGCAGAAACAATAGTGCAAAGTGCCAAGTGTAAAGTGGCAAGAAAAATGAGATTCCTCGTTTTACTTGGAAATGCGAAGGGTCCATTGAGGGAAGCGAGATGAACAAGCTTAAATTTTTTCATTTTATCCTCCCTCGGTTTGTCTTTCGGAACAACCTTGAAGCCGGTAAATTTTTTATTTTGGGGAAACATTAGTGACCCCGAAAACAGAAATTTTTACAATCGGTAACAAATAAAATATAACATCTAACCAAGCCAAAAACATACGAGTAATATGCTTTAAATTTTGACCTTGTCAAGAAGTATTCGCAAGGATTAAAAACGACATTTCAGCCTTACCTAATCTCTTCTTCAAGAGAGGGGAGTATTCTTTTATCTGTGTTAATCTGTGTAAATCTGTGGTTAAAATTTTTCTCTATTTCCTCTGTGGTTTACGCTTCCTTACCCTTGACGAAGTTTAATTTCAACCTATAATATATTTTAATGTCTGTTACTCGAAGAGTCCAGCGACGAAAGGGAGCTGTGCCCCGACTTTTGCAACCAGGAAGTCACTACTGCATCGTTATTTGACAAAGCCATGCAACCAAAAGAAGCTGAACATAAAAAAGGTCCGGTAACCAAATTAAGAGAAGAACTGGAAAAGACGAAACAGGAGGCTAAAGCCAATTATGACAATTACTTACGTGCGGTAGCCGAATTTGACAATTATCGTAAGCGTGTCCAAAAAGAAAACGAAGAATTTAAAGAATATGCTCAGGCGAGTCTGTTATTGGATTTAGTGCCGGTTTTAGAAAATTTTGACCGGGCTTTATCCCATGTCGAATCCGGGGAATTGATTACCACTAAGGAGAAAAATAACAGCAATGAATCACAGCCCGCCTTGGGCGAATCAGACAATAACAGTAATCAGTTAAATCCGAATTGGTTAAAGGGAGTAAAGATTATATATAATCAGATAAAAGAGATTCTGGCAAAATATGGTTTTCAAGAATATTCCTGTTTAGGTGAAGAATTTGACCCGAGAAAATGTGAGGCAATAAGTTTTATCGAAACGAACGAGAAACCACCAAACCTCGTTTTCGAACAGACTGGTAAAGGTTATACCCTAAAAGGTAAAATTTTAAGACCAGCTCTGGTAATTGTTACAAAACCCAAACCTGAAACTGGTCAAATCGACCAGCAAGAAAATCCAGAAGGAGAGTGAACTAAGGGAGCGTGACCCCCTAATTTTCTTAAAAAAATCTAAATCGCCCAGCCCTTTTGCTAAGTCTAATTATATGTATATGATAATTAATGATTGGAGGAATTTATGGCAAAAGTGATTGGCATTGATTTAGGCACAACTTTTTCTTGTGTCGCAGTAATGGAACGAGGTCAACCTGTGGTCATTCCTAACACTGAAGGTGGTCGAATCACACCTTCGGTTGTAGCATTTGGTAAGGAACGTTTAGTCGGCACTCTTGCCCGTCGTCAGGCAATAATTAATCCAGAGACCACGGTCTATTCGATAAAACGGTTCATGGGCAGGAGATACACTGAAGTAGGTCAAGAGACTAAAAGGATGCCGTTTAAGGTAGTTGAAGCATCCAATGGTGATGCCTGGGTCAGGATTGAAGGCAAAGAATATTCACCACCTGAGCTTTCCGCCATGATATTAGCTTATCTTAAAAAATCGGCTGAGGCTTATCTGGGTGAAGCCGTGACTAAAGCGGTCATCACGGTCCCGGCATATTTCAATGATTCACAAAGACAGGCGACCAAAGATGCAGGTAAGATTGCCGGTTTAGAGGTTTTAAGAATTATTAACGAACCGACCGCTTCTTCTTTAGCTTATGGACTGGATAAGAAAAAAGCCGAAAAAATTGCGGTTTATGATTTTGGCGGTGGAACCTTTGATATTTCAATCCTTGAAATTGGTGAAGGAGTATTCGAAGTCCGCTCGACCAATGGTAATACCCATCTGGGTGGTGATGATATCGATATCAGAGTGATGGAATGGATAATGGATGAATTCAAGAAAACTAATGGTATCGACTTATCCAAAGACCGTACCGCAATGCAGCGGATTCGCGAAGCAGCCGAAAAGGCAAAATGTGAATTGTCAACCGTATTTGAAACAAATATCAGTTTACCCTTTATCACATCCGATGAGAAGAAAGGTCCGCTCCATTTAGAACTTAAACTGACCAGGGCAAAACTCGAATCTCTGGTTGAGGATTTGATTAAATCTTCATTAGACCCGGTTAAACAAGCCTTAGAAGACGCCAAGATGACACCAAAAGATATTGATGAAGTGATTTTAGTTGGTGGTCAAACCAGAATGCCCAAGATTCAGCAACTGGTTCGAGAATTCTTTGGCAAGGAAGCCCACAAAGGTATTAACCCGGATGAAGTAGTGGCAGTCGGTGCCGCAATTCAAGGAGCAGTTTTAGCCGGTGAAGTCAAAGATGTTGTTCTTTTAGATGTGACACCACTATCTTTGGGTATCGAAACTTTGGGTGGAGTATTGACCCGAATTATCGAACGAAATACAACGATACCGACTCGTAAGAGTCAAACCTTTACCACCGCCGAAGATAACCAGACTGCGGTAACGGTTCATGTCTTACAGGGCGAGCGAGAAATGGCGATTGATAACCGGACTTTAGGTAAATTTGAGCTTTTAGGTATACCAGCGGCACCAAGAGGCATGCCGCAAATCGATGTGACCTTTGATATTGATGCGGACGGTATCCTCCATGTTACGGCAAAGGACAAAGCAACCAATAAAGAACAGAGTATCCGAATTACCGCTTCTTCTGGATTAAACAAAGAAGATGTTGACCGAGCGGTCAAGGATGCAGAAACCCATGCCTCGGATGACCGTAAGAAGCGCGAAGTGATTGATGCACGTAACCGAGCCGATTCTTTAATCTATCACACCGAAAAGAACCTGAAAGAATTCGGGGACAAGGTTTCCGAAACTGACCGTAAGAATATTCAGGATGCGGTAGCCAAATTGAAAGATGTGATGCGGACTGAAGACAAAGCGGCGATTGAACGAGAAATGGAAGCAGTCCAAAAGGCATCATATAAATTAGCTGAAGAGATGTATAAAAAAACCCAAAAACCGAGTGAAGCCGAAGCAGCGGCTGGAGCGGCAGGCAAAGGAACCGAAAAACCAACCGAAGCCGAAGCAGGCAAAAAAGTTGATGCCGATTATCAGGTTTATGATGAAGAACCAAAGAAATAAATGCGAATAAATCAAATTACAGCGAATGGATCGAATTCGGATAATTCGTTATCATTCGTGGAATTCGTTGTTTAATGGCAACGACTAGGCGCGACTACTATGAAGTTTTAGGTATTTCCAGGAATGCGAATGAAGACCAGATAAAACAGGCGTACCGGCGACTGGCTAAGCAGTATCATCCGGATATGAATCCGGATAATCGAAAAGAAGCCGAAGAAAAATTCAAAGAGCTCTCGGAAGCTTATGAGGTCCTTTTAGATAAAAATAAGCGTCAGCTTTATGACCAGTATGGTCATGAAGGTGTTTCAACAAGGTTTGGTCCGGGTGGATTCGATTTCCGCCGCGATTTTACTCATGCCGAAGATTTACGCGATATTTTTAGTGATTTCTTCCGTGGCTTCGGTGATTCGGAAAGTAGCAGTATCTTCGACCTTTTATTCGGTGGCGGAAGAGGAACTCAAGTCAGAAGAGCAGTACGCGGTCGAGACATTCATGTTCGCTTTCGCATGAGCTTAGAAGAGATTGCCGAAGGAATTACCAAAGAGATTAGTATCTCAAGATTTGAGAAATGCGCCGAATGTCAAGGCGAAGGCGGCAAAGGAATTCAAACCTGCCCGGCTTGCAAAGGACGCGGCGAATCACGTCGAGTATCAAGAAGCATCTTCGGTCAGTTTGTTCAGGTCTCGACCTGTCCCAATTGTGGCGGACAGGGCGAAGTAGTGAAAGATACCTGTGCCAATTGTAAAGGCGAAGGCAGGGTGCGCATCCAGCGAACGATTAAAGTGCGAATCCCAGCCGGTGTTCAAACCGGCAACTATCTGCCTTTACATGGCGAAGGTCATTATGGACCTGGTGGCAGAGGCGATGTGATTATTGAGATTGAAGAGAAAGAGCATTCACTTTTCACTCGTCAAAACGATGACATCATAGTCGAAGTTCCAGTCTCAATAGCCACCGCTGCTCTGGGTGGTGAGATTGAGGTTCCGACTTTAAATAGCAAAAAGACGATAAAGATTGCCCCTGGCATACAGCCAAATTCAACAATCCGAATCAGGGGTGCTGGAATAAAACATCTGGATGGTGGACGGGGTGACGAATTGGTAAAAATCACGGTGCACGTGCCAGAAAAACTCTCCTCCCGAGAACGTGAATTACTGAAAGAGCTGGCAAAAAATCAAAGCGAGCCAATACCACCGCCCAGGAAGATATAAATTATGACAAATCTAATCAGCTCCGCAAACTTCGTGAAGGGGAAAATTTTTCCCCTCTGCATAGCAGGTGCGAATGTAAACGAGCACTACGGGGTGATTGGGGTTTGGGGAAAATTGGAGAGGAGGTGCAAAATAATTAATGTCCGGTATAACCGTTAAAAACGGCGAACCTTACGAAAGCTTTATCCGCCGGTTTCGTCGCGCTTGTGAAAGAGCCGGAATCCTAAGAGAAGTGAAACGCCGCGAACACTTTGAAAAACCAAGTCAGAAACGAAAACGTAAAGCGGCTGAAGCAAGAAGAAGAGCTTACCGCCGTTCACAAGAAGAAGAGTATTAAGGATACAATCGTAGATACTATCGGAAAAGGTTGTTAAGTTAGTAGTGAAGAACCAGGAAAACTATTTATGGTTATCCTAAGCAAAATGAGTTAGAAGATTTTGACCATGGATGAACATACCTTAAGCACTCTCGATTTTCCAAAGGTGCGTGAAGCCTTGGCTAATCTTACTCAAACTGATTTGGGTCGGCAGGCTGCTTTAGAAATTCTGCCCAGGGCTGATAAGGATTGGATTGAATCTGAACTTAATTGCATCGAGGAATTAAGCAATTTAGGTGAAGAGCCACCTTTAAGCTCGGTCATTGATATCGGTCCAACCATTGGTCAAACTGGTCAAGGACAATCCCTATTAAGTCCTTCAATGTTGAACCAAATCCAGGCTTGTCTGGAAGGGATGCGTAAGACCAAGGATTTTATCAACCAGCGAAAAGAGCGAATACCATTAACCTATCGCAGCGCGCGCAATCTTAATACTTTTGAACCCATCGAGCAAGCGATTAGTAAAGCGATTGACCAATCCGGTGCGGTCAATGACGATGCCAGTCCAGCGCTGCAAAAAATTCGCCTTGAGTTACGCCGACGACGCAATGAAATTGTGAATCGATTAGAGAAAATTGCCTCGGCTCATATCGACATCTTTCAAGACCATGGTTTGACCATAAAGGGTGAACGTTATGTCCTGCCTTTGAAATTAGAAGCCAAAGGCAAAATACCTGGAATCCTCCACGATTATTCGGCTACTGGTAAGACCCTTTTTATTGAACCTTTGGAACTGGTTGAAGACCAAAATGAATTGGCACAACTTAAGAGTGACGAGACCGAAGAAGTCAAAAGAATTCTCGGTAGGCTGACTGAACTGGTTGCCAAAAATCGTTATGACATCCTCGATTCATTAAACACCATCGAACATTTAGACCTGCTGGTTGCTAAGAAACATTTCGCTTCAAAATTTAATTGCACCAAGCCTCAACTTACCGCTAATGGGCAAATCCAGATTGTTAATGGACGACACCCCCTATTGTCAATTAAGAAAACCGACGTGGTCCCTTTAAATTTTTCCTTTCCGGACAACACAAAGGTCATATTAATTTCTGGACCGAATGCTGGCGGCAAGACCGTAGTTTTAAAGACGGTGGGTCTTTTTAGCCTTATGCTCGGTTCAGGGATGTATCTGCCCGGTCAATATGTTGCAATGCCCATCTACCAAAATATCTTTGCCGATATCGGTGATGAGCAGTCATTGGAAACTGATTTATCTTCCTTTTCCGCTCACCTCTTAAGAGTGAAACAAATCTTGCAAAATGCCAATTCGAATAGTCTCGTGCTTCTTGATGAAATTGGCTCCTCAACCGCTCCGGAAGAAGGTTCGGCTTTGGCGATTGCAATCCTTGAATTATTACGTGACCGGGATATCGCTACCCTTGCCACCAGCCATTATGGTCAATTAAAACTATTTGTTCATGATACCAATGGTATGGCAAATGCTGCAATGGAATTTCGCGGTAAACCGACCTACCGTCTGATTATAGGAATTCCTGGTGAATCTTCGGCTTTAGAGATTTCTCAAGAATTAGGTCTACCCGAAACTCTGATTAATCGGGCAAAAGATTATTTAGGTAAGGATTGGCTTGACCTGAGCGAGAAAATTAAGAATCTGGGTGTCGAATTAGAAAAAACCGAGACCTTAAATCGAACCTTAACCCAGAACAAGAATGAATTGGAAAAGTTAATGAGCGAATACGAAACCAAGGTTAATCAGTTCAAATCGTTCCAGGACGATGAGAAAAAGAAATTTCGCCGTGAGCTGGTAAATATCTTAAAAACTACTCGTAAGGAGATTGAGAATTTGGTCCGGCAAATCAAAGAGAAGAATGCGGAAAAGTCAACGATTGTCCAGGCTAAAAGATACATTGCGAATCGAATGCAAGAACTGGTTGAAGAGCCAAAAAAACCCGCTGCAACTGTTCCGATTTTCGAACCTGGTGACTCGGTGTTTTCTAAAACTTTTCACAAACAAGGGGTAGTGGTTGATGAAGACAACAAGCAAACCGTTACGGTCGCTTTTGGCAGCATCAAAATGAAATTACATCCCGGCGACTTAGAGAAAGTTACCAATACCGGACCGGTAAAATCAATCGATTATATTCCTTTGGAATTTAATCCAAAATTAGCCCTGCTTGGTTTGACCAGAGAAGAAGCAAATGAAGCAGTGGACCGATTCCTCGACGATGCCCGGTTGGCTGGGATTAAGACCCTTACGATACTTCATGGTAAAGGCAAGGCAGTATTAAAGCAGATGGTTTGGCAAAAGCTCGGTCGCGACCCAAGAGTAGAAACGATAAAATTAGGTGAGCCGTACGAAGGCGGCGACGGTGTAACCATCGTGAAATTAAAATGATTAGACCGAATCATTCGTTTTCATTCGACCCATTCGTAGTTAAAAAAAATGATTAAAAAAGAAATCATTGACCGGATAAGAAACGAGACCGATATCGTCGAATTGATTGGCAGTTATCTGCCCTTGAAAAAAGCCGGGAAATATTATCGTGCCTTATGTCCGTTCCATACCGAAAAAGCACCGTCATTTTATGTCAGTCCGGAGCGCCAAATCTACCATTGCTTTGGTTGTGGGGTGGGCGGTTCGGTCATAACTTTTGTCATGAATTATGAGAAACTATCGTTCCCGGAAGCAATTAAAAGTTTAGCCAGCCGCTTAGGCATAACCCTCGAATTTGACAAAATATCATCAAGCAATCAACCGTTATATGACACCTGTGAATTTGCTGCCAATTTCTTTACCCGACAAATGAATAAGTCGGAAACGGCAATGAATTATTTAAAGAGACGAGGATTGAAGCCGGAAACGATACAAAAATTTCGTTTAGGATTTGCGCCCGGTGGCAATCTTCTTTATGGCGAAGCCAGGAAACACAGGATTCCTGAAGATTTGTTGCTTAATACCGGTCTTATCTCAAAAAAAGAAAGCGGCTGCTATGACTGGTTCTTTGACCGTTTAATCTTTCCCATCCTTTCCCTATCCGGCAAGATAATCGCATTCGGCGGCAGAGTATTAGACCCCAAAAAGGAGCCAAAATATCTGAATTCACCGGAGACCGCAATCTTTAGAAAAGGCGGGAACTTTTACGGTCTTTTCCAGGCTAAGAATTTTCTGCGCGAAAATACACCGATCGTGGTTGAAGGCAATTTTGATTTGCTATCCTTAGTTGACAAAGGTATTTTAAATGTGGTTGCGCCGTTAGGCACTGCCCTCACGCCTGAACAGGCTCTTATTCTGCGCCGTTATGCAAATTGTGCAATCATTGCCTTTGACGGCGATAGTTCAGGTCGAGCCGCAACCGGTCGGGCAATCGAAGTGCTGTTAAAAGCTAATATCGAACCTCAAATCCTTATGTTGCCCGAAGGTTATGACCCGGATAAATATGTATTAAAATTTGGCAAAGACGGTTTCCTCTTAGCCATTAGCAAATTATATGATTATATCAATTACATTAATGTCACAATGCCCAATCAGACCGTCAGTGAAAAAAGAGCGATGCTGAATCAAATCATGCAACTTACCGCGCTGCTCGACGATGAGATTACCCAAGAACTCTATCTTAACAAGATATCGCAGCTCTACAATCTGGACAAAACCGTTCTGCGCAGTCGCTTACAAAAGAAAGAACTGAAACCAACCAGACCATCAGTTAAAATTAATCCTCGGGAAGAAAGATTATTAGCAATAATTGCGCAAAATCCGGAATATGCCAAACTGGCTAAAAGGGAATTGCCGACCTTGGCGATTAATGATATTGGTCTGCGATCCATTACTGAAATAATTTATGATAATGTCGAACATTCTACTGAATTTGGTCTTGTCCAGCTTATCGAATCGCTACCCTCGGATGATTTAAAGACCAGGTTGGCGGGCTGGGCTTTTTATGACGAAACTTTACCCAAAAAGGAAGAATTTGTATTACGTTTGAAAGAGCTAAAAGCCGCTTGGCTTTATCGAGAATTGCTAAAGGCAAAAGCGGCAAATGAGACGGCTGAATTTGAAAAACTTACCGATGACTATTATCAAACCAAACGGCAAATCACTGCCCTGAGATGCCAGGGGAAATGATTGAATTGATAATGAATATATGTTATAATAAAAGTTTGAACTTTTTAAAAGTTCATTGGAAAGGAGCAATTGAATGAAGGCGGTTCGGAAAAAAAGAAAAAAATGGCTTGATGCTATATATAAAAAAGCACTTAAAGATAAAAAGATAACTTACGACGAGTTAGACGAACTCTTACCGGATAATTATGTATCGCCGGAAGAGATTGAGGCGGTAATGACCGACCTTGCCCAACATGGGGTCTCGGTCATTAAATCTCGTGAGGTAGCGGCAGTAAAGAAATTTCTCAAACCAATCCTCGAGCGTATTACCGACCCCACCAAATTTTATTTCCGTGAATTGAGCAAATTAACTTTACTCAACCGGGAGCAGGAAATAAAATATTCCAAGGCGATGGAAGAGGGCTATAAGAGAATCACCCGTTATCTATTCGAACCGATACCGATGATTCGAGAATTAGCCGAAGAGTGTTTATCGGTAGAAGATGGCAGTCGTGCTTTAGACCAAATTGCCCGGGTCGAGTTTGAATGTTTATTTGACCGAAAAGCAATGTGGCGTGACCGTCAGAAATTTATCCGTCGGGTAAAAGCGATACAACGTGACGCTGAGCTTTTAGAACCAATTCTGGATAAACGACCAAAGCGTCGTTATCAGAAAAAGATTGAATCCCTCCGCCGAAAAATCTTTAAGCGGATTCAATCATTATCGCTTCAGCACCACCTTATTAATCAATTCATTCAAAAATTCAAGAAAAGCGCGAATGAATTTATTAGCCTGGCTTATAAACAAACCGAATCGTCCAGGTCCCGACGCACCGACCCGGAAGAAAAGCGTGAATTAAAGAGAAAACTCAAAACCCTTTACAAATTTTTAGGGCGTAAACCGGACGACCTGAAAACAATCATGAGCGAGATGGATGCGATCGAGACTCAAATCATCGAAGCCCGCAATCAGATGATTGAAGGAAATGTCCGATTGGTAATTTCAATTGCCAAGCGTTATGTTAATCGTGGTCTTGAATTTGCCGATTTGTTAGAAGAAGGCAATGTCGGATTAATCAAGGCAGTAGAAAAATTCAATTACCGAAAGGGTTTCAAATTTTCAACTTATGCCACCTGGTGGATAAAGCAAGCAATCACACGGGCAATTGCTGACCAATCACGAACCGTCCGGGTGCCGGCTCATATCATCGATGCCATAAACAAGGTAGCTAAGATGCAGCGCCGTTTCATCCAGAAATACGGGCGTGAACCTTCGCTTGCCGAATTGGCGCAAAGGCTTTCGACGCCGAAAGAAAAAATTGAAGCGTTGACCAGAATTTCTCAATTCGGCGTTTCTTTAGATAAACCGGTCGATGATGAAGAATCATCTTTCATCGGTGATTTTATTCATGATGACAAAACCATATCACCTTCCCATTCCGCCGGTGTTTCGCTTTTGAGTGAGAAACTCGAAGATTCACTCGGGGTTCTTTCCAAACGCGAAGAAAAGGTTTTGAGGTTACGTTTCGGTTTGGGTGATGGTGTACCGAGAACTTTAGAAGAAGTCGGTCAGATATTCAATATCACGCGTGAACGGGTGCGTCAGATTGAAGCCAAGGCACTCAAAAAACTCCGCCACCCAGTTCGGTTACGAAAATTTGAACCGTTAAGAGAATTGTTGACATGATAGTATATAAAATATTTTTAGGGGAAGTGCTCAAAGCAATTATTTAGATAACCATTTAGTTATCTGCCTAAATAGCTCGAAAAACCTTTTTCGTACTATTATCAAACTACCTTATATAGCCGTTATATATCAGTAACAAAAAATATCATATCATTATTTAATCTACAGTAATTAGGTAAGTTATAAAATACAATCGTTAATTGATGAGTAACTTACTTTTTGTGTTTGACAGCGAGTTAAAAATATTTAAAATCGTAATAAGGAAAAATATGGCTTATTTCCCATTCTATTTATGAAAAGATTGCTTTTATTTTTACCTATCATTCTCTACGCTCAAGTCATAGACACGGTTATCCCGCTCTATGACCAACCTCGAGAACGACTTTTTTATATCCCGGAAGGCAATAAATTATATATCAATCTTGACCGATCTCGACGACTTTTAGTTTTAGACTGTTCTACCTATTCAATTAGAAAAATTATCCAAATACCGCCCAGCTTCCCATGTGCAGCTTATGCAGTTTGGAATCCGCGAAGAAATAAGATATATTATATATTCAATGAGGGACCAGATAGCATTGCGGTCATTGATAATCGCACCGACTCGATAATCAAATGGATTAATTTCTATAGTCCAGCGCCTCCTTGTTATAATTCAAAAGATGATAAAGTTTATGTAACCAACGGTATGTCTGTTGCAGTAATAGATTGCGAAACCGATTCAATAATAAAAATAATACCACCTCAGCCAAATTATTTAGGTGGGTTTGTAATGTGGGATTCTATTGGAAACAAGGTTTATTGTGGCAGTTTGCCAGATAAAGTAATAGCCATCAATTGTACAAATGATTCGGTTATTGCGGTAATTAGTACAGGAGTATCATCTCCTTACGATGCAGTCCATAACGCTGAAAGAAGAAAAATATATGTTGCTGGTGCATCCGGACGAAATGGAGCAGTGATTGATGCAATTGGCGATACACTAATAAAAAATATCTATCCAATTTCCTTTTTTGCGGATTGCCAATCACTAATCTGGAACAGATATGAAGATAAAATATATTGGCCAGGGTGGTATGGTTTATATATCATTGACTGTCAAACAGATACAATAATTAAGACAATAAATACTTCATTAGTTTTTGATGGTTTACGGTTAGCCCATTTAAGAAATCGGTTATACATCGCTTCCATTGATACTGCCAGTCCGGGTTATTATGACATCATCCTTAAAGTTCTCGACTGCCAAAACGATTCAGTCATTTCTCAAATTAGATTTGGGGGACTTGGCAAGGGTATGGAATATGACGCAAGAAACCAACGGATATATATTGGTGATGTTATCGATTCAGCACTCTATGTGATAAGAGATGAGATACCGGGGATTGAAGAGATTGCTTCGCTACCGCTCGCAATGACAAATGGTATTGAAATATATCCGAATCCGGCAAGGTCGTTTCTTGCTATCCACTTACCGTTGTCCACTGAACGACAATCAAACTTAGGCGGACTAAAAATCTTTGATGTTTCAGGAAAGATGGTAAAAGAGATTGCCACGCCTTCGGCTCGCAATGACGAAATGGGTGAAGCAAAAATATCCCTGAAAGAAATAAATCCAGGTATCTACTTCCTAAGACTGGGCAAGGAGACCAAGAAGTTCCTCGTTGTTAAATAAGCCGAAAGACCCGCCCTTGGTGGGTATCCTACCCCCTAACCTACTCCCTACAATATCCTTCAGAGCATAAGAGGTAATTATTTCTCATAATGCTCATATTATACTATTCCTGAATACGTGCGTGGATAATACCAAAAGCTCTTGACCCGGTTAGAAAATTTGTTAGAGTTTTTGCTTAATTCAACTATTGAGCGAAATGAAATTAACAACGAAGATTTCTAACGGGATTGACTGGTTTGCTTCAATAATTATAATGTCATTAATGAATCTAACAAATTTCTATGAAATCCGAAGAATAGGTGCAAGCCAATATCAGGACAAAACCTATAAGCAAGCTAACAAGAGGAATAAGGGAAATTTTAAAATTCAAGACCCTGCCCTTTATGTTTTATTGTAATACGAGTGCTTGGGCTTGAAACCGCGAGAGGATTTTATACTGCTGTGACAAGAGAGAGGTTTCTTATATGGAAACCGTATAAACAATAGTTAGCGCATCATGATTCAATCATACGTTCATTAAAATATCATTCATGCAGGCTTAGTATGAAATGAAACAAAATATCTCAAGTTTGATTGAAAAACTGGGCAAAAACAATATATCCGCCCTCTACGTGCAAAACCGAATGCAGGCTTTCGAGAAGGTAATGTCAATGATACCCGAGGGCAGTGTCGTTGGATTTGGTGATTCAGTTACACTGAGACAAATTGGTGTTGTAGAGGCTTTGGAGAAAGGCAACTATACGTTTCTAAATCCCTGGCAGGACGGAATTACCCTTGAAGAGAACATCAAGCTTAAGAAGCGAGCATTGACTTCAGACATATTTGTAACCGGTACCAATGCACTGACTATGGATGGTAAAATTATCAACATGGATGCACTTGGTAACCG
>Ga0224501_10002427_pt1 | contig 14653 bp, 12 predicted proteins | sample SF_Oct11_sed_USG_4_FD_169105 | JGI IMG/M metagenome (GOLD analysis project Ga0224501, IMG submission 169105) | Sediment microbial communities from San Francisco Bay, California, United States - SF_Oct11_sed_USGS_8_1 | ecosystem: Environmental > Aquatic > Marine > Sediment | place: USA...
AATTGAACGAATATCTTTGTTTGCACGAGCAAACAACTCACCAAACGGCCAGTCAACGTGATAACCCTGGTTTATAGCTTTCTGGTAAACAGAACGGGATAGGTATACAAAAAGACAAATCTGCCAGAGGAGAAGTCAGCAGTTCAGACGAGTTCCTTAGGGCTATATATCGAATAATTCTGATGTTATGTGATTTCATGGCCCTGTCAGCGATTCGTGAGAAGACGGCTAATGGCTAACCGAATAAAAAAACCAGGACTTGCCAGTCAAAAATATAATCGAACATCTTGCGTCCATTAATAAGGTCAGCAACGAACCCGAGTCATTTTTCTTACCAAAACAGTGTTGTAATTCTAATGGTTTACTAACAGGCACTTACAGCGGCTAGTATAGCTGCTAGCTTCACCCTGGTTGTGGCATGAGCAGTGCATGTTCATTGCACAAACTGACAAAAACAGCCCAGACTACTATGTATCAGTGCCAAGAATCTGCAAAGAGTTGCAGCCACAAGCCCATAATTTCAAGACTGGTGTTGGTCAAAACTGACGACTACGCTACAAGCTCAAAGACCTCGCCATCATACACCAGGAAACACTGCGAGTGGGAACATACTGGAAACATACGGAGAAAACAATTTTGTTTCAGGTAAAGCATGGAAAATTGCGCAAGGAATGACTTTAGATATATTTCACCAGACCCTGAATATCCGAAACATTTTACCGTGACTTTTTGACTAGATCTGTCTACCAAGTACAGACTCCATTTTAGGTCAAGTCCATCTGTCATCAGATGAAGATAGGTTTATAATTGTATCAATCAATTAAAAAAGCTTTTCAAGGCTTTAGTCTAACTAACAACTGACACCAACTAGTAATATGGTCCAGGGGAATGGTCTGGCAATTTTACAGATCTGTTTTGGGATAAGCTTTCATGAGTAAACAATATAGACCATTTTTCATTAACTCTTTGTGGGGGGTTTTAATTGTAAGGCATAGAAACCAATGATCTTCATATTGTGTAGTCAGCCTTAAATTAGCAGATCCACCGTGATTATGCCATTCCTTCATGGTAGAGTACAATAAATTTGTTATGAAAAAGCAGAACAGACCAAAGTCACACCAACACAACAGTTTAAAAGAGTATTATTCATAATGCAACACAGCTAAAGATGACTATGCTGTCCAAGCAGTACATCATGATAGGTATAGAGATCCCAGACCGAATCTAAAACAGCTCAAGAGTCTTAAGAACATTTCCAGCCAAAAATGCGCGTCGACTTCCAACCATATTATCCAAAATCTCCCATTCAAGGGTTACCATGTTGTCTCGAGCCAAAGAGGCAGGTCACTGCATAACTCTGGCACCTATCGGTTAAAGCAATGGCGGGAAAGCGTACATATCCACATTCCATATGAGCATCAACTATTGAATGTGGGAATGCACGGCTACCTGGCACAGTGTTTATTCATTCTCAAACTTCTATCAGTGAGAGTCAAACTCACTATGGTGAGTCAGTGAAGGTGTTGTTCTCGGGGCATAGTCATACTTGACCACATTCCACAACATGGTGTGGACTGGGGTGAAGTACAGCCACGCCTTGAGACATAATTGACTCATACATCGTAAGGTCATCACACCGTGGAGAACAAGAGGTGTAGAATAAGGAGCGCAGAGGCGTACTTAACCACATTCCATATGAGAGTCGGTATGGACTGGAGTCAAGTACGGATACACGCCACCCGTCACGAGAGGCCATAACCAACATAGTTTCAGGTTAAACAAAAAGCAAAAACTAGTCATAAAACAACAATCAACAACCCAACCACAATTTAATGCAATAACCAACAGCAGCATCAATGAGAGCTTGAGTCGATTGAGAGAATGTTACAAAAGTCGAACAAAGCCGATGTGCAAGTAATGGAAACCACAGCTGGCATTATTAGCTTGAGACAAAGCTACCGGCAGCAGACTCAAACAAAGATCTAATGAGAGTCATGATGACAAGTTAAAGGAATCATGCAGTATAAAGACCAGCAGCCAAGGTGATTATAAATCTATCTAAGCAGCATACTTCATTACATTCCATAAGACCGGCCAACTATGGGCATGTACTGAAATATGTCGCCTGGATAAGTTAAATTGTGTGGTATCGCTGACTAATTAGCACCCAGCAAAACCAGCAGCAAGACCCAGGCTTTCAGACAGTCAAGAGGACTCCACATACATACTCATAGTGAGCACATGTTTCAGCTAAAATGGGGCCTGCAGGCAACACAATTAGTAACTACAACTATACTAGGGGTACGCGACAATCAATACAAATCTGTCAACATGATCGTAAATATCGGAGATGCAGTAAGGTTAACCGTGCTCAAGTATTCTTGCGCTGAAACAAGTGCTACAGCCAGCAGCAATATAGCTTATTAGTGCACAACTCAATAGCAATCCAACGCGTCACAAGACAGAAGGCATAACAGTGAAAAAAACATTTGAGCGTTAGACCAGTCTACACCAAGTGTCTCAATCTCATCGTTTGTGTAAACTGAGGAAAGAATCCTGAGCGATGAAGCCGATGCTATAAAATACAGCAACATGGCACGGGCATTCTCAAGCCGGAAACGATACATAAAACAAGCTGATTGGAGGAGTGGTGCAGAGATGATATTGTTCTTGTTAACTCCTTGCTAAAATGAAATTTGGCAAATGAATGAATATACCCACAGAAAGTTTAACAAATATATTATTGTTCCATTTGACCGCAGTCTCAGTGTTAATTCTGATTTTATCAGGCATTAACTGAGTGGTGGGGTTTCAGAAACCATGCACACCTACCTCAACAAGTCTCCTTCTCAACAACAACTCTTAATGACCAGAGCCTGTAGGTGCCGCGCCTTGCCGCCATTTTCCTAGTTAGTACTACTACAGACAGATCCTTATAGGTCAGCAACTGACTATCAAATGCACAAAGGTCAGATGCGCTACTTAAATATGTGACCTTTCCTACCACATCCTGCGATGATCAATTTAGGCTATGTAGCTGAGCAAACCACAGTCTCGCTTTATGGGCACTACTTGCCTATTGGCTGAAGACTGTTATAATGAGGTCACCGTCTGTTATACGGGCTGCCGAAGAATTGTCTGTCGGTAATGATTGCTTTAGCACAAGCCCTGTACTAATTGATTGGATTAATGACCATTTAGGGCTTTGGACAAAAGGAAGAGCAAACCCCAGAACCCCTTCACCACACCATTGGCCTCTGGATGCCAGATCGAGTAAATCTGCCTATTCATAATGACAAAGGAAGCCTGAACGGACTGTCCTTAATAAAATAGTGTGGTCCAAATGGCACCTCGAGAAAGAACTCATCCTATTGCGAGTAGTCCCAGCTATGATTGGCTTCATCACTCTGATTTGGGAACGTTGAATAGGGCGACCTACAGGGGTCAGTTGCATTATAGCAATTGTAGTTGAGATGGAAATGAACAACTGCCGTTGTTATAGCTTTGAAACGTCTTATTTGAGGCCATGGCTGGGTGGATAATGCATGGGGTTAAAATCATAAGTCCCTGGTTCAATTTTCTTGTTTTTTTAACTGATGGCTATGGCTGCGTTTAGGGAACATTGGTCCCAATCTGATTTGATAAAGTCAATCTCCGACCATTCATCTCTGACCATTCTTTCAGGCAATAATAGGCTCCATGCCATCCATGGAAAAAGTAGGCGCCATTGGACTTCATGAGTATCCGATTTGAGGCCGATGTCCAATCAAGTGTCGTGATACGAAATCACAAGAGATTAACGATAGAAAAACGTGTGTTAGGGTGGGGATGCTGGGGATCGGAACTTACACCAAATAAGACGCGAGAGAATAAGAACTGAAGGTCTATTTGGTACAGTGTGTTGCTAGGCGCGGGAGAGCCTGTAAACCGCAGCGAACAACCTGCGGTGCTCGGATTGGCGTAAACCTGCAAATCAGAGGCAATCGGAGGTCTGACCATTGGACTTATGTATTTTGAGGCAGAAGGTCGGATGTGGGTTTCTGCTGTAGTAACCATTCGATGAGAGCCGATTTGGTCTTTAGGCGCGTTTGGTTGCAAGGGCCGACACTGATTTAGGCGTCGGTACAGATTGTTCGAGACAAAATAGTGCGTCCTTAACGCAGCTTTAGTGACGTTATCGACGAAAAACCACGTATGTTTTCATCTAAGATATTATTGACATACATTATAGAATAGGTGCATTCGTGTGATCGGTTTTTTCGCTACTGAAATGAAATCTGCTAAACCGTTCAGGAGTGCGACCAAAAAGCGCAATTTAAAAAACCATTTTTCACTTTCGGTCGCGGTCAGCGTCTGAAATAACGCGAACAAAATCTCGCGACTGAAAGTAGGCGTTAGCGTGATAGTTTAGGCAAATGTCAAGGTTACTACAAAGAGACTTGATTACTACATTGAGATAACGAATTGCGAACGATCGGTCGGTTCTAACCGATGAGTTAAAATGGGGAGAGGACAGCTCTGATGCGATCGAAATATTCTTAAGTTTTCTGACCGCGACCATGTTGACCGAAACTACGCGAATAGACCTAATATTACATGTCTATGTATAATTTTGACTGATCTACATTTTAACCCACCAAGAGCCACTGGACGTGTGCCCAATGGGAGTTATGGTCAGTTCAAACCAGGAACATTCTTTGCGAGATCGATCATTCTCCGGGCAAAGCAAGAGCTAACATCAAAGGCAGCTAGCAAGAACAATCTTTTGCGACTATTGCAGGTTGGACCTGCAATAATCGCAAAAGAACGCTAAAGAATGTTCTTTTGGATCGTTCTTTGAAAGGTAAAAAGAATAAAGCTTTAAAAGTTTCGAAGAGACACCAACAACTGCAAAGAGATCACGATATCACCCGTGCGAGCTATCTCTGGTCAGGTCGCCACATTTCTTTAAGAGGCACTGGCAACAGCGATCACACGAGTAAGCAACAGCGATCTCGTGATTGGCAACAACAATAGCATGCTGAGCTACGTCATTAGGTGGGAAGACCGGTCTTTGACCGCTGACAAAGAACATTCCTGGTTTGAACCAACCATTAGAGATTTATGTAACCTTTCTAAAGCAGAGATTGTCTCTATCTGCAGGTGTGACTCACCCTTCTATAATTTACAACATGTTGATCTGGAATCTGCACAAGTCCTTTCTATTCAGTACCTCACACTACAATGATAATTCTTGGATATCATTCTCATCCATGACAATGAGATGAAATCACTTGATCCAGGAAGCTGCAAACATGATTATACTAAAATTGCTTTGCATTAACACTGTCAGCTGACCATCATTCAGGAAAAAGACTTTGAGGGTATGAAAAGAGGAAACTGGTAAAACAGACCGTGCGCCCTTAATTATGCGGGACTCTTAGTACAAAGAACAATAAATCAGAGTTTCTTCCTTATAGCAAATAGATGGCAATCATAAAACAATTGGATTTAAACCAAACTTGATATATCAATAGGGCGGGTGTATAATACAGATGAGACTGCAGAGGCCATATGCCTTGGAGATTCCAATAATTAGCGCTCATCAAGTTGGAATGGTGAATGACATTTTGCCAGCACTAGAATTTGCATATGTCATAAAATTGATAGATTCTTTATTTAGTTGCTGCTCATAAAAAACCCCTTGATAATCAAGTCTAATGTTACCACATTATCACTTCTGTAAGTGTAACCACCATGTTGGTCCGGTGTAACTGATGCGATCCACCTTCCATAGCTGCTATCACATCATGTTACAGAAAAGATATTGGTTAAAAAAAACCTGGACAAGCCTGAAATCTGCCACCAGTGGAGCCTCTCCGAATGCATGATGTAAGCTGTCTGCTTACCAAGAGATATCCATGCACTTAAACAATAGTCCCCAAATGCAAACCCGCTACAGCTCACATTCTCAAGTCCGACAAAATCGATCCACCCAGAATGACCAGTGTCTTCATAATCTTTTGTGGTATAACGCAAAAAGCAAAACTTTCGACCAGGCTTTCATAACCGCTACTGCTAGGGGGGGGGTCTTCATTTGGGGAGAGGGCAACTCCACACACAAGCATGCGTGCAGCGAAGGAAGGATAACTCCAAGAAGGTAATGAGAAACTATGTACCCGTATTCTAGTACTTCTGAAACCAAGTACTCATACTCTCAAAACCATGTACAATGTACCCCAAGCTCGAAACTATGTACCCAGTACCTTAGATATCATGTACTTCTATCATAAATTTGACAAAAACAGTGAAATAACCATAATAATGTTTTTAAAAAAACCTTATGTTTTCAGTATAACACAACCTGAGAGACAAACTATAGAGCCACTTTTGTGTTTGCCTTTTCAATAATCAATCAAAAGCACAGTACATTGGATAAAATTCACCACTTTCATCACTTAGAATTTCACCAACTTTATTTTACATAAGAATACCATGTCAGCATGTCTCAACCTGGGTATTGGTAGTGAAAACAATAAACATAATTTTTATGCTTAAAAGTCAAGGGTTTAAAACATTTTTTATCAAATTTCTGGTCGAAGTGCATGGTTTCGAGGATAGCTCGAAAACTTGCTTAACTCAAACCTGCCTGGCTAATGATAATTTGCTGGGCATATCTCGAACTTTTAGTCATAACTCGAACTGCTAAACTGTGGTAAGTGCCCAAATTTTCTTTTCTGTGGCTGGATATGTTTACATTCTTGTGTAACAAGCTCAACCTCATTGATTTTCTTTTCACATTAGAAGAAAATCTCATAAATTTTCAGGAAATGGAACTACAGCGAAATGGTCTCGCTAAGGTGGCCACATGGCTAATGCAAAAGGAGAGCATAACTCATAACTCAAACTTTTCATAACTCCCAACTTTTTTCGGTGGTCCCCAGCGGCTCGAGTTATCCAAGTTTCGCTGTATTAATAATCATATCATATAGGTTAGTGAGAAACTACGTACCCTGGAAACTATGTACCTCGTTCTCTCCTAACCATGTACCGCAAGCTCGAAACCATGTATCCTGTACTCTCGAAACCATGCATTTTCACCAGAAATTTGACAGTTGGACAATTGGACAGAATAACCCACCAATGTTTAAAAATTAAGGCTAAACTCTTGACTCTTTAGCATAGAAATTTGTTTTTTGTTTTCACGTACAATACCCAGGTTGAAACATGGTATTGTAATGTAAAAAACGCGAAATTCAAAGTGGTGAAATTTATCCGATACAAATTGAGTATTGAAGAGAGAAACACACAAGTGGTTCTATTTGTCTCTCTCATGTTGTGTTATACTGAAAAGACAAGGCCTTTACCTTAATTTTTAAACATTGTTGGGGTTATTTTACTTTTTTCTTTATCAATTCTCTGATGGAAGTACATGTTATCTAAGGTTAAGGTATCATGGTTTTGAGCTAGGGGTACATAGTTCATGGTTTCGAGAGTACGGGGTACCTGGCTTTGACTTCAGAGCACGGGGTACATCTACATGGTTTTCGGAGGTACTGGGGTACAGGTACATAGTTTCTCACTACCCTAAATTCAAATGGTCTTTCTCTCCCCCTTCCTCCCACTCCCTCAATCTAACAAAGCACGTGACATTTCATTACATACATTCCGATTTACATGGCTGTCTCAGGTTAAGACTCAGACTCTATGAGTATGAGTATGACTATGAGCGTGAGTCAGTGTCAGTGTGACTCTGAGTCAGAGTCACACTGACACCGATTCACGCTCATACTCATACTCATAGATATTAACTATTGCTAGCTAGTCACACTCACACTGATGTGACGGATTACGTCACTAGTCATTCTGACTGACTGAGTCCATAACTCCATTTATTCAACTTCAACTTCAAGACTTGTTATAACTTGTCTTATTTATAATCATTTATTGATTTGAGATTGACTCAGAGTCAGAGAGAATCAGACGAAGAGTCATTCATCCACTAACTAAGCCCGCTGGCGGCTGAGTCAGTCACACTCTGACTGACTGAGTGACACTGACTCACTCAGTCAGTGACTGTGAGTGTGAGTTCAGGCTGAGACTGAGCGAGTAAACAAAACAGTGATACTAACACTAACAGTAACAGTAACTATCACTCAGTCAGTCACTCTGATTTTCAACTATCAAGTATCATGATGAGTATAACTGAGTCACTCAGTGAGTGACTCAGGAGTCAGTGAATATGACTTATGAATATGATATGCATATGACTCACTATAACTATGAGTCAGTTATACATACATGATACAGTTATATATATATATAGTAATTTACTTTTAAGTATGACTATCACTTATCAGTATCATCTATCATTCTATGACTATGAGTATGAGTTTCTGATGCTATACTCGGCACAAGTGTGGGAAGTTTCGCTGTGTCATACGATTATTATCATATTCATACTTCATAATCATAATGAAGTATGATAGGCGTATGACACAGCGAAACTTTCCACACTTGTGCCGAGTATAGCATCAGAAACTCATAGCGAACAGCTATAGGGCTATGGGAAGTGGAAACAAGTCAACAACTAGGAATAGTTCAGTTCTGGCGAACGTCCCACCAACTATAACTTCGTATACGCCGTCTGCTACATCCAAAAGGTCCGCGCAGTTCCACCACGTGAGTTCCATACATTGCGTCACATCCTCTGTATGCAAAGTTCAGAGGTCATAGTTGTTTACTTTCTTTCCCAGGGTTGGCTGAAGTATTTTTGTATTACTCCGCCTCATGCAGCTGATCACAACACTCATGGAGTAGTTACAGTATATATTTCCAAAAAATATTGGTCAATAGTTTCTAGATACATAACTGTGGAATATGCAAGCTTTATTGTTGCAAACAAAACCGTGAGATTGTTTATGATTTTCAAAACATAAAAAACTTACCTGCGTTGTCGGAGGATTCTTCAAGTGACAAGTCTCTCGACCATCTTGAAAACCATAACAAAGACAGAAAATCTCTGGTGAGGACGGTTGCATTCGCTTAGCTTTGATTTTACCCAGCGCTGGCGCTTTAAGTTCGGCGTATATATATATAGATTTTTGTAAACAACATTTGTTTCCTTATCTCACTCAAACATTGTTTTTGTCTTTGGACTTGAATTGACTGAGTCTGTGAGTGAATCAGTGAGTAATCACCCCATTGAGTTACCACTCATGATGATGATCAGCTGCCTGTTCGGACTTCAATCGGTGCATACTTCAGTCATTCGTTAAAATTTGAATTGAATGGCTTTAGCGTGGTATTCAGCAAATCTGCAAATAATTTTGTGTATTTGTATTGGGAAAATAGTGAATACCAGTCTGTTCTCTGGTTATTGTATCAGAATATCTCGCAATTGTTGGCAATTAATGAATTATCATGACATTGAGTTTGACAATCACAAAATATTTTTATTTATTTCTTTTCCCATTTTCTTTGACTAATAGTAACGGTAATACTTAAAAAAGTACGATTGGGGCTATCTTGATTCTCGTGTATCTCTCTGTCTGGGCCAGCACAGTCAATGGTTAGTAAACCTTGCTCGACATTCAAAAACTTTGATTTTCTTTCGTAGAACAGCACCTGCAAGTGTGACACTCAAAACTTTTTGGAAAGACAGACTTGTTCTTGTGACAGATTTTAAACCTCAATTGATTTCTTGCACAACTCTGGAACTTTCTGGCCATCATGAAGAAACCCGATGAAGCCACTACCCAACAATTCTCTGAGTTCATGTGGATGGCTGATGAAGACGCGGAAGGCCAGCTCGAACAGCAGGTATGACTATGAGTTAATTTGTAAATACAAAGTACTAACAAAATGTGGATTGCTGGTATAAGGATTGTCAGTGAAAGCTTCCTCCGTGCCAACACACCAGTAGCATCATCCGCCTTAGCCATGGGAAATTCCTTTACTGAGCCTAATGGTTACTCGGGGCTACCGTTGAAAGATTAGGAAGAACATTATGGGCTCTTCTCATCCGATGTCTTCGATCAAAGGGTACTCTGTCCGATAAGGATGAATGATTCTAGTGTTTGGCAAATGGCCAGTGCAGGATTGCTTGTAAAGAGTTGTACTAGGCTAGGTGGCTTTTGAGTAAATTACACAGCTTTTGTCACTAATTGAGTCGGTTAGCTAATCTACAAACGCGGCTACAGATGTTGTAACGCCATGAATAATAGCTACTATAATTTGTGGAGTGGTGATTATAGCCTATCAACGGCATGGATTCACTCACTCTTTCGCCCACCACTAGTTGGAATCATAGTAATCAAGACGAATACTTGAACTGATTGCCTGTATCCAACTCTGGTAAATAATCAAATCAGTTTTGTCTGGATTTCTCAGCATATTGTTCAATGAAGAGTATGATAAGTCTGAAGTCGACATTTTACTCTTTCAGATTGAGGAGGAGATGCAGCTTATTGAACAGGACTTTTTAGAGGCTATGTTTGATCAACTTTTGGCAGAGGAGGAAGAGAAAGAATCTTACTACGGCCCGCCAGACGGCATGCCCAACCAGAACGCCTCAAACAAGTCTGGCTTCTCAATGCAACTGCCCCAGGTATGCATGAACTTAACGAACAGTATTTAACGGGTGCTCATCACTGGTGCACAATAGTTTCCTGTTCGTCTCACAGACAGCCATCTCCTCCCAGTTTTGTCAATGTAATTCTAGTCACCAGCTCGATCATTGATTTGCTATTGTATTGACATGTTCAACCCAGTCCGTTGAGAATTCTGAAGTTAATTTTGTCAATAGCATGGTACAATCGGACTTTTCGCATGGGTTCATATGGTGACTGACACATGAGAGCCATTTATAGTGAAATAGAGTTGTTCTCTCATGCTGTTTCTGTTTGTAGGTGAGGACTGGTTTAAATCCAAATGCGCCGGTCTTTGTTCCAAAATACATGGCTACTGCAACGGCTTCGTAGTTGCGCTCACCTCCACCCGAATTATCAAGACATTATGAGCAACAGTTGAGCATGCTTTTTATCATATATATATATATAGATATTGCTTATCATATGAATGCCGGGGATACAAAACTACAAAAACAACCTTCTGTGATAAAAGAACAGAAAATTGTCGTCCTAATCCGGTCTGGTCTCTTGTTCTATTCACCTACTACTTTTGTATATTTGGAATTGTCTGCTGTCAGTTCTCTTGTAAAGAGGCAAACGCTTTTCTCTTATATGGAAGCGCTCTGAAATGCCAATTTTGTTACTTATAGTAGTGTAAATGAATAGGTATGGACTGCACCCAAAAAAATACTTACCATTTTTGTATATTTTGTGTTTCTTTGTAATTTTGTGCATAGATGGAGATTCCTATGGCAGCAACTCGATCTCGTGTGGAAAAGTACTCAACCAATCAGAAAAGCTCTAATTTTTATAGTCATATCACTGATCGATTTTGATTGGCTGGTGGTTTTTTACTCGTTTAGTTGCGTGTCAACCATAAACTGTATTTTACTAGTTTTTAAGTAATGTTTTTATCGTAACGGACAATTCCGAGCCTACAGAGCCAATAAACCTACCAAAATCTTTTGTATCCTCACATTCTGTATGCAATAAGCAGTTTTACCTTTTTTTATGCTCAACAGAATAAATTTTTAGCTATGAACATGTTTTCTCTTATTTGAGTGATTATGGCTGTTGCGTAAATCATGATTACACTACATACGCAGATGAGACTCTGAAGTAACGCAGGGACTATGGACCGGTAATCCTACCCAAGTCAAGAGACTTGTTACAATTCATGACCTTCTTTGGTTTGGCTTTTAGCCAATAGCTGCAGCTTTCCTGAGCCGGCCTGAATATTTTGTGGTAAACAGTATGCTAGCAGTTATTTTAGGATAGCTACGTGAGTCAATGGGCTAACTTGAGCAAAGCAAGGAGTAAACAAGCCATGTGACTGGCTCAGTGTCCGTATACCTGGTGCACACCGCGCACTGATTAGTGTTGTGGGGCGCATCGCTTGAACTAGTACGTACTAGATAAATAGACTACTTCTCAGCTATATAGCTCTTCACAATATATAGCAGCAGGCCAGCAGCTGATCATGGAGAGTAGATTACGGAGATCAAGTTCTTGTGACCCACCATCGACATATCAACCATCCTTCCATGGAGACAACCCAACACCTAATAATATGCAGTATCGCCGACTCGGTCACACGGATATGAGAGTCTCCTATCTCGGATTCGGTGCATCAGCACTGGGCAGCGTCTTTCGTAAGACAGACGACCAGGAAGCCAAGGAAGTGGTGATGCAGGCTCTGAAAGGGGGTATCAATTACATAGACACCGCCCCATGGTATGGACATGGGAAATCTGAGACAGTACTTGGTGAAGCTTTAAAGGATATCCCTCGTGATGTGTATTATATAGCTACCAAGGTAAGTATCAGGTAACAGATGCTTATAGTCAGTGCAAAATCTGAGGAGGGTACTATTGTAAGGTAGATAGTCCATTCAGGCCAGGCTGCATCGAATGACTGTATGCAAGTGTGAAAATTACCTATACTATTTAGTATCTACCCAACGCCCTCCTGCCCAAATATACTTTGCGCTCCGACCAAGCATTGGAATCTGACGGCACTTGGAGCGACAAAAATCTCGTGCCCCGACCGAGCGCCAGAATCCGACTAGGCACTTGGGGTGATGGGGCTCTGTTCTTTCAGATATAAGCGCTGCTTATTATAGCGCTACCCTGTAGCCCATCTATTTGAAGGGATTAGTCGAGGCTCAACAATTTTGTTTGCTGAGCGATATGTCTGTGAGTTTATTAGTTCGAGGAATTGTCAGTTGCTGCAATACTTGTGAACAAAACATTACGCTGGACTGAACAAGAAGAAATTATCTGAGAATCCACAGCACGGAAGAATTTGAAGCAGAACTCTGGGTAGAAATCGTGAATGACTTTATTTCAAACCACGGGATATTGGCCTGAATTGAACAACTGTCCTATGCACCCTACATTTTTGTTTTCCCATCAATATCGAGAATAATTTTGGACGCTTTTTTGTCAGTTCGGCATTTTGCTGCGCTTGGTGAAACATCACGCTGTTGTCAGTCATACAAAGTTCTACATGTATGCATAAACAGCCCTCGCAGTATATCAGAAGCAACAGTGACTAAGCATCTTATCATTTTCCAAGCATCAAACATTTGTGCAAATGTTATCAGACTTTTCCGATATCATACAATTGCCTTTGATATGAATGTAACTGTAGGGGCCCCTAGATTTTATTCCCATTACGCATTCTGATATAGTGTCCAGGAACAGACACAGCTCTCATGTTCATCATCCAAGCATGCAGCGACCCTCGTGCAGTATTAAATATTCAACCTAAGATCATGTTTGAATCACAAAAGCGACCTTGGCGTTATTGGGTCACATGTATGTATGCCTTGTTGCTCAATGTCGTTGAGCGTGGGCATATGCCCAGAACCGAAGCATATGCACAATGCAACACAGATGGGGAATGATGGCCTTGGCAGATCAGTATTCAGTTCTATATAGCTCACAGATCCTGTTTTTAGATATCCGCTCACTCTTAGAATGATTTGCATTTGCAGGTTGGCAGGTACCAACCAACTCCGGCAGAGATGTTTGATTTCTCCTATGAGCGGACGCTACGGAGTGTGAATGAGAGTCTGTCTCGCCTCGGTCTGAAGTATGTGGATATCATCCAGGTACATGATTTGGAGTTTGCACCCTCCATTGAGGTGGTGCTCACGCAGACACTTCCTGCCCTACAGAGGATCAAAGCAGAGGGAAAAGCTAGGTATATAGGTAGGTTGACTCATCCATTTGTAGATCAGTGTAGATATATGCGATACATAAGCGTCAAGATTGTAACAGGTGCCTGGTCACGCCAATGCCAAAATTGTTAGTAATAGAGTACAGATCTAGTACAGGTATGCAAAAACACTCAGCACAGTTTGCACTGTAGTAGGGCCCTCATCTAGTAGACACATGTGTGGGAAATCCAGAATCTATACAAAGGGGATCTTCCGATTGGTCAGTTGTGAGTTGTTGGTGAGTTGTAATCATGATGACTTTTTCAACAGCGCTGAAGAAACGTGCGAGCTTCCTAATCCTTAGTGAGTGCTCTCGATAGTTGATCTGAACCCAAGTAAAGCTTATGGTTGAATTTATGCTATATAATCTTCCAGGGATAACTGGGTATCCCCTCTCCGTCCTGAAAGAGGTTGCGACTAAGAGTACGGTTCACATAGATACTGTACTAACTTACTGCAGATACAGTATGAATGACACAACCCTTCTCCAATACAAAGACTTTTTCATTGCACGAGGTGAGTGACATTGTGCTGGAAAAATCATATCAATGGCTTGCACAGACAAATGCAGAGGATTGTAAAACAATGCCGGTGGAGTAAGCATGAGCATCCAGTCCCTTCGGTGGAGGTTGGATGGTGCATAAGCATCAATTGCGTGGAGCTCAACAAATTGCACATGTTCTTAGTATGCCTGATGCTCAGGGGAGTTGTTCAGCGGTAGGGACAAATAGAAGTCTGACGCATGATTTTCAGAACTTGGTCTGCATATTGAGCAGTGGATGACATAGTTTTCTTGCTGGGGCAGCGAGAACCCATTAGG
>Ga0224501_10002428_pt1 | contig 14640 bp, 10 predicted proteins | sample SF_Oct11_sed_USG_4_FD_169105 | JGI IMG/M metagenome (GOLD analysis project Ga0224501, IMG submission 169105) | Sediment microbial communities from San Francisco Bay, California, United States - SF_Oct11_sed_USGS_8_1 | ecosystem: Environmental > Aquatic > Marine > Sediment | place: USA...
AGATCATAGAATAGATGATAGTCATACTCATACTAGAGAGCATAGTCATACAATGAATAATGATAGTTGATACATACTCACTCACTGAATACTGATGGTGAGGGTGAGTGTGACTGATCTGATAGTGATAGTATGATAGTGATACTGATAGTGATACTCATACTGATAGTGAATCACTATTACTTATTTATTTACTATCACTAATTGATTGATACTGATACGATAAGATAGGAATAGCCTAAGATAGTCAATGAATGAATGAATCACTGAATCAGTGATTGAGTGAATCAGTGAATGTGATACTGATAGGGACTGATACTTATCAGTTATCATTGGTTGAAAAGTTATAATTAAGTTATTAATAGTAATACTTAAACTTATGTTATAAGTTATACTTACCTAGACATTATTAGATAGATTACTTACTTAGTTACTAGTTACTACTCTAACTCTGCTACTACTGAGTGACTCAGTGACTGACTCGACTGAGTCAGTGACTGAGTGAGTGAGTCAGTGGGTCATGATATTGCCTAACTCAGTGAACTGGTACTAATCAATCATAGTAAATGAGTAATAATCATACAGAGTGAGAGTGGTTATTGTGACGCAGCACCTCACACTTAATAGTTAATTACTTGAAATAGTTAACTTAAATTAAACTTTAAAGTCCTTCAAGTTCAATTCATTGACCTTAACTGAGTGAGTGAGTGACTCTCAAAGTCTAGTCAAGTTGAGATTGACTGAGTGATGTGATTCACCAATTATTTTGGTTTGACTTTTGACTTCGAGTCACCTCACCCACTTGGTGAGTTACTTACCATCACTCATTTAGGTGTTCAAAGATTATACGAAGACAACGAACTCGATCCACTTTTTGAAAACACACCATTGCATTCCTCAACCTCTGCTGGATTGTCTCTGGGTTGACTAGCCCGGCTCTAACTAGAGGGCTAACACAGACACTCAACAATTTAATGTGCCAAGAACAAAACGAAGCGGGACACAGTTACAACTGTTTTTGTAGAGATAAACGCCAGTTTGAATGTGGCAAAACTACAGTATCGCTGCTTTCAGGCTCCAAAGTATAACCCGATTAGTCAACCCAGTCGCTACTTGGTTGAGTGGTTTCCAATAGTTCTATTAAAGTACAGTGAAACTCGGTTAACTCGACCTCGGATAACTCGGAAGCTTGCTTAACTCTAACCAAGTTTCATGGTCCCTGCTTGGATAATGATGATGGATAATGGATAATGATAATTTGCTGGGCATATCTCGAATCTTTAGTCATAACTCGAACTGAACTGATAACTGCGGTTTGTGCCATCAAATTACCTTTTATGTGGCTGGCTGGATGTGTTTACATTCTTGTGTAACAAGCTTAATTTCACGGGTTTCTTTTCACATGAGCGGAAAATCTCGCAAATTTGAGAAAGTTTAGCCAGGAAATGAAATACATTAGAGCAAAATGGACTCACTACGGTGGCCACATGGCTCAAACTTTTCATAACTCAAACTTTGTTTGGTGGTCTCCTGCAGTTCTAGTTATCCAAGTTTCACTGAAGTATTATTGGAAGCCACTTACCCAATCAGCGACTAGGTTGACTTAATCAGGCGAACGAGTGCAGCGACGGGTAATCCGGGCGCTGCACCTCACCCTCATCTGTTTCCATCGGTTTTGTTTGGGAGGTAGTTATCTTGGTATAATCTTTGTGTTACTGTTTCAGGATGTCAAGAATCCTGCCAAAAATCTTCTGTTGGGGGATCCATCGAAGCCTTGGCTATGCTCTGGTGATGATATGAAGAAGGGCAAGTGTGAAGTTACTCTGCAGTTGCCACAGATGACCACGATTTCCCATGTTGATATTGGTAGGTACATCGAGCCTTATTTTACTAGAAATATCAATGGATTGGCTGGTTCACTAATAACGATAGTAACTATTGTTAGTGAAAACCCCCTCCTGTACTGAAGATGTGTGTCGCAGGTATCGGTACTAGTACTAGGCATGAATTACTATCATTACTCTGCCTGATATTGTATGGAGCCATGCTTTACTCTCAGGTAACTGTGGAAGCTTTAGTGTGGAGGTGCAGGTATCCAGGTGCTCCAGCAATGAATATGAGACTCTCATTGCTGGCACAAATCTCATGGGACCCAAAGATGCTCGACTCAAAATCAACAGGACCTCTGTCAGAATGTTTAATCTCGGTGAGTAGCCTGTGCTGTCATTGCCGAGCTGCTTTTGTATGAAAGCAAGACACAGCTTAACCAAATTCAGTCGCTTTCGCAAACATTCTCTCAGGAGTTCGCACCCAAGTTTTAGTCAACAGTCTTTGTCTTTTGGATGAACTACATTCTGTACTATGTACTGTTTGTATGTTAAGGTGCAGTGAAGACTGAAAAATGAATCTTTTAATCACAAAGACAGCTAGCTTTATGTACTCAGACAGCGAAACCTCTAGAAAGTTTTAAATTTGTCATCAAATAGCGTATTAGTACAGAATATTCTGATGCCAAAAATAAAAGGGAGTCAGCAGGTTGATCACGAAAATGCTACCTAGTATATGCTGTGATGGTACTAACAGCTAAACAACCTAGGTAATGGATTTATGACAATCTTTCACCAACAACTCCATGTCCTGATAGATCAGACAGATGTACGCAGTCCTCATTAATTTCAGATGAGTTTGATAGTAAGACAAGGACCGGCTCATGGGAGAGAGTTCGGTTTATATGCACCCAACCGTTCCGCAGGGATATGCCTTTCGGTCTGTCGATGATCACAATATGCACTGATGATACCCAGGTGACAGATTCGCAGCTGGCTCTCTATCATAAAACAGATATGATACAATAATGCTGTGCTGATTTATAGACTAGTTCGACTTACGAACCAGTTTACTTGTGTGCTGGTTAAAGGGATTGTTATACTTAAATAAAATGTAACTCCCTGATGGAGGCATAAAACATTTATTTTAAATGCTATATAGTATTTCTTTACATAGGGCCTTGATCTTTTTGAGTTTTGAAGCATCCTAATATCGGAGTAATTGTCATACACTCATACACCATCTGAACTGCTATATTTGGCACGTTTCAGCTGGACCGCAGTCGCAGAGATATCAGCTTGAGCCCATCGGTGTCACAGTCTGACCCTCAGAGGATTGCTGACATACAGAGACATTTCGGCCTGTCTGACTCCTCACCCAAGCTAGTCAGGTGAGTCATAATCCTGAACTACTTGATTGGCTGACAATATCGTAATATATTTAGCTATGAGTAGCGAGATTATACATGAAGCCTAATACATTGAGAAATTCTGGTAAAGTAGAACCCTGGATAATCGTTATTTTTTGAAAACTCATCAGTGTAGTGGGGCATGTACAAAGTGGTTTGCCAAAGTCTAGGAAAATGTTCCTCAATGTTTCACTTTCCGGTTTGAATGTTTTTGCCACTTCATACGCTATACAAAGATTATATCAAGAGAGCGGTCTCCCATTCAAGAGTTGGAACCAGGTGAGGTGAGGGGTGCGGTGTGCCCGTTGCTGTACTCGATCGCCCAAGAAATAGTACTATTGGATGCCACTCAGCCAATCAGGGACTGGGTAGACTAATCGGGTTATCGAGCCCGGACACAGTGATGTATTTTTCCCACGCTCGATCGTCATAATACGTCTCTAGCAGTAGACTGCCTCACTCTGCAAAAATCGAGCCCGATTCTCTCATTTCTACAAAGTCAGCTGCGACTCCGTCCCTTCTGTTTATTTCTTGGCACGTTAAATTGTCGAGTATCTGTGTGGGCCTCTCTAGTTAGAGCCAGGTTAGTCTACACACGGAAGTTGAAAATGCAGCGGTGTGTTTCCAAAACATGGGTCGCGTTCGTTAACTTGGTATATTCTTTTGTAGCTCTGATAAGTGGTTTGGGGATTCACTTCAGAGTCGACTTGAGAAGATATCCCAGACTGGACAGGCATCTCAGAGTAACAGCCGCAACATGAGGATGGTAATAGCTGCTGTAAAAACCCCAACACACCGTACGCCTCTGGTCAAATCACTTCAAGAGCGAAACAACTTACCGTACCAGCCGAAACCAACGGTAGGTAGTGATGTAACGAAACAACTCACCGTACCAGCCGAAACCAATGGTAGGTGGTGATGTAACGAACCAATTTACCGTACTAGCCGAAACCAACGGTAGGTAGTGACGGAGCGGGACAACTTACCGTACCAACAGAAACCAATGGTAGGTGGTGATGTAACGAACCAACTTACCGTACCAGCCGAAACCAACGGTAGGTAGTGATGGAGCTGGACAACTTACCGTACCAACAGAAACCAACGGCAGGTGGTGATGGAGCGGGACAACCTACCGTACCAACAGAAACCAATGGTAGGTGGTGATGGAGCGGGACAACTTACCGTACCAACCAAAACCAATGGTAGGTAGCACTTGGTATCATGTCATTGATGAAAAGTAACGAGGACAACCAAACGTGTTTACATATGATGTTTTTTTTGCAGTTCATGGATTCAGTGAGGAAATTTTATGCCGAATTACCTGTAGCCAGCATCGATCCCTACACAGCTAAAGTTTCTGGTAGGTTATCTAATCTTGACATTGCCTAACCTTCCATTAAAGGGGTTATGACATGGGCAAAAGTGACTTCACTTGTTTGTAGATCCTGAAGCCTACCATGAACAAATGGGCCCAATACTCAGTTCAAATGGAAGCTTAGATATAGCCCTATCCAATGCGCATACTTAGAGCCCTCAACGACGTACTTTTCAGACCGTCGACGCACCAAAATTGGCCTCGCGGAAATTAACACAGAGCTGTTGGTGTTTGCATTGATTTCTTGGCTTATGAGCCGATGTTTGACAAATGCGTTTGCATGCGTATACTAGACTTGTAGTTACACAAGTCTGAATAGAGAAACCACGCAACAAAAATATAGAAATAGGATTTCAGAACGCAGTTTTTCACCTCTGTCAACGAACGTTAGTGCCATTATTGTGCAATTATAGAGGTCCGAATACAACAGCCTCTATTTAGGACTAGGGAAAACCTGCAAAGCACTTCTTATAACTTAAGTTTTCTCCAATCTTACGTTCAAATTTAAGTTCTACTCGAGGTTATAAGGGAGTGACGATCACTAGGTTACTAAGTTTGAGTCACTAGATCCCATTTTACTTCTATTTGGGCCATAGTTATTCGGGTGACCGCTCACTATCGCTGCAATGAATGCGGAGTTACCTCCCTTTAAGAATGAGGAACACAACTCCGAAAGTGCGTCGACAATCGACCGTGTCATAACCCCTTTAAGCTCTTTTTCTCAGTTGTCTTCTATAGCTAGAAGCTATCATAATATAAAATGTGCCACATGCCTTATACATAATCAAGTTATCATTTGATTTTTTCTCATTCATTGCAGCGTCCACGGAGTTATCCTCTCCTGGGTGATAACTTTTGGCTGCATTCTGAGGTGACAGCAAGGTCATGCATTGATTTCCTTACAGAGTTGAGACATCAACTGGAAAAGATTAAATGCAGGAAGTTATCCAAAGAGGAAAGGACACTGTTTAAAGAATATACAAAGGAATATTTCGCCAGCAGACTTGAGATTGACCCAATTAATAATAATCACATAACGAAGGAAGGTTTGTGTATATTACACTGTCGACTTCGACCGAAATACCTGAATATTGTGTGAGATTTACATTGATAATAAGCGTTAGATACGGGCTAGGCAATCTAAGACCTCAAAGTTTGACTCATTTGACTTTTGTTTTGAGACCGCCAATGTTTGCACTATCCGGAAAACTATATGATATGCATGTGTGAGCCCTTGATTTTATGATGTCTTACAGATATTACGCATAAAAAATAGTGGAATACATCCCAGTCTTCACCCACAAATCGAAGTTTTGCCCTCAACGCTATTATTTCATCAACACCGTATTAAGGCTACGCTTGTTTGCAGGTCGTAAAGCTGTATCTAAGTCCAAGGGTTTAACTGAATACGAACAGAGTCTAGCCGATCAACTTAATGATATCCTTCATGACTCTGCTCATACTCCATCCGGAAGATCAGTGTCATCCCAGAGGACACCAATTTCACAAACGAAGGACACACCTATCTCACAGGCCAGTTACTCACCTACCTCACCGACCAGTAATGCACCTATTACTCCAAGTGCTCGGCCAGTTGCCGTGTGTGGAGATCCAGAGACTCCTAAACGAGAGAGATATTATTATAATGGCCAAAGGGCTCCATCATTCAGAGAAAACACACAGGGTAAATCTACACCTAATAATGCTCAGTTTATTGGCGAGCTGAACTACCATGGGCTTGGGTTTACTGCTTACACACCATCACCTTGCGGGTTGGCCAATGCGTCCACCCCAGAGCAAAAACTCTCGTCACCCATCAGCCAACCAGTCTGTAAGACCTCACCGGCCCCAGCAGTGAAACAACACCTGCCAGGTAAAGTGGGAACGTCACCAGGACTAGCAGCTAAGCTAGCTCCTGCATTCAAAAAACGGCCATCGATATCCCCAATTACCGCCGAGCCTAATCACGGTGCAGTCAATAAAGGGGACAGAACTCTAACCGCCAATCGTACACTGTATTCGCAAAGAAGTGGTGCTGGCCTCAGTAAAGACCCACCAAGGAATCTGAAGAGTGGGCGGGCCAATTCACCCAGATCATCAGGTGGAGGGCCACCGAGTAATCGAGGTAGAAGAAGCACTGCTATGGCAGAAAGTCAAGATCGCTGCCCACGCACAGAGGTACGACCTCCGTGTAAGAGAGACTGTTCAGAACTAATCAGTGATGATGACGATGAGCTGATGATGCCTGTGAAGAGACAGACCATGAGTTCCAATCTGAGTTTATGTGACCTGATATCCAGTGATGAAGATGAAGCTTGTCCGGCGAAGGTGACGTCTGAGACTCATGGTGTGTTAACTATTGTTTTACAATTTTTATTAGAGTTTGCGGAGTTGTGTTTCTGTATACGGAAACGGTCCCGAATTGACTTCACTGGCGCGCTAATGCGGACGAGTTACCGTACATCTGTACGAAATTTTGTCTGAGTCCGTACCGGAGACATTTGTCTTTTTCTAATTAATTCATATAAGTCCGTTGCAGTTTCTAAGCAATCATATATTCGCACTCAGTTTACTAAGTCACTACTAATACTGATCCAAAGTGAGCAATGTCCACCGACTGAGCGAGCCATTGTACATTAGTAGATGGAATTGCTGTAGTTCCGGTTCGGTAGCATGGTACGCAACTCCGCATCTCTATCATTATTAGTGAATGTGTGTTCCTGTTTGAGGTAAGTCGGCGCTTATATAAACGGTAAATGTACGAAATGATCTGTTGAGCCAAGTTGGCCATGATGACTCTTACCTTTGAATCAAGGCTGAACGGTTGAATTATCTGGTGTCACTTCAATTCACTTTGCACTGTGAATCCTCGGATTTAAACTCCCCTGTGGTCTTTCTTTGTGATTATTCTTTCTATATAAAAACTCACCGAGTGTCCGATATTTTTATACTGTTGCTTGGGGTTTTTGAACTCGATGAACAATGTAGTTGGTAGGTAGAATGGCTGACGGAAATAGTTTACGCATGTTTGTAGCTGATATGAGGAAATCAGTGGCTGCAGGTGGTGGTATCCGAGTTTCTCCCGGGGCTGGCTCATATATCGACCTACTCAGTGATCATGAAGAACCTCAACTGATCTCCAGGTAAGCTAGTGAAAACTATGGAACATTGTTACGAGTCACTAGTTTTTGCATCGTTGAAACCACTTATATTTGGACTGAATCTCCTGGTTATGGACGGCTTTCTCGGGAAAGCTCCAAGATATTTGATCCATCATAACGATGGGTCTGCCTTCTGTTACAGCCATCAGCTGCCTGGGCGTCACAGTAATCTCACCGAGCAGGTTTCTAATTTGTTGATGATCCAATGCCCCATCTGTATGAAGAGTTACCCTAGTGATGAGATTGAGGTACACGCTAGTGACTGCGTCATTGACTAAGATATTACTTAGGAGTTTGAATGGAAGGTCTAGTTTCGCACCTTTTACACTTTTAAGATCTATCATAAAATGTTTACAGTTTATAATGTACCACCATACATTTTAAATTTATACACATCTATTTTCGTAGAAGAAAAAATAGAAATAGTTACCAACACAGTTTAATATTTCGAATCTAGAGGCATTGGCAAGAAAACTGAGTACTGCAAGGCAAGGTAATAAGCAGGTATAAATACCCAACTGTCATATTAAGAAGAATCGCATTAAAAATAATAATATATATGATCAAATATATAAATAATCTTTCTTTTACAAAAAGTAACACCAAGTGAACTTGGTGTTGTTTAGGAGTTGTCCTCCCTTTGTGAGAGGATTATCAGAAATTGTGTATCCATGAGATTATCTTAAAGATAGTAAATCCTTGTGGTGATTATGGATATGATTAAAAATGACTAATCTGGATATAGTCTGTGGTCATAAGTAAAGATCTTCCCCCATGTGTGAATCACTGACTAGGATTCTGTCGGCTACAAAGGAACAATAGCGTCCATCATTAGTACGAAATTTAGTGACTAACATACATAAAATCTACCTACACCGCAACAAGCATTGCCTGCTTAACACTGACACACCAAATGTTATAAAGCTACGTAAACTACAACATGAATATGTACGAACACTGGGTAAACACTGAATACAGTCTCTTTTAACTCAATCTGCAGATTGCATGCCTCAGCTGTCAGCAAATGTGAGATTAAAGATCTTTCAGTGTGATAGACTCGCTTCAAAGAATCAGGGTGTATGCAATGAAACCATGGTGTCAGTGTCTTACTGCATACTACAAGGGCCAAAGTGCTCCGTACCAGAGTATCAGTCTCAATGTGTAGTGTCAAAGGTGTACGGACTGTCCCGGCCTGTGTGGACTGGCCTGTGTGTTCATCTTTGGGACTGTGGTACATAGCAACACAGTCTTGATGGAAAGTGTCAATAGAGTGTCCGGGCCCGTCTGTTTAGTGTCAATATCTGTCCGTGCAGTGACAGGGTGTTCAGGTGTATCTAGTATTTGGAAATCTGTGATTGTAGTGTTGGGGCATGTGCATGGTTTATATAGGCAGAGTCTCGGGGATAGAATTTAGAGTATTGGTGCATAGCGTATGCGATTGGTACCAGGAACACTGGAGGGCGACATGCAACCGGCAGAACCATCTGTATAAAAAGAGTGCAATGGCTCCATCCAAAGTTCTCAATCCATTGGCAGATTGGCACATGCTGAAGCGGAGGGTGTAGCTGGGTGGCATGCTATAATCTGCATTATCTTGACAATAATAGTTAGTAGATAACAGTGAGAGATATACGCAAGCACTTACATCAACCCCTGTGTCAAAAGCTGTAATAAATTGATACCCGAGTAAGGATTACCAGTAACTATGGAGGCGCGCGCGGTCGCTTCAACCAATCCATACCAAGGAAAGTGACAGGTGATTACTATTTACCTCTGACAATAATTACTAGTTAGCTCAGAATGCAATGGCGAACTCTATCTGACCGAAGAAATCATGCTTTTCACTTGATGATCATGCTTGATATGATGGGGTCGTTCGGCACTCCATTTCAAAAAACAAAGCTAAACCTAAAGCATGTCTAGGACGGGCAAGGTATCAAGATAGGCAGTTTCCTGCAGCCGAAAACAAAATTCCAAGTTGTTCATCAACTGAAGGTCTAACTGTCAAAATCTTGACAGGGCCAGCCAGTACAGACTTGTTACGATGCATTGAGACAGCTTACGCAGATCTTTGATTTACTATGAAGAGCGGGAGTATTAGATGGATTTTGACGCCAGATAAAATATCAGATTATCATCCCGGACAGTAAATTCAGTCCCCCCCTGTAACTCAAAATTACAGCCCTATAACCAGACTATTGCCCAATAGGACGTATATTTTGTGTATTATCTAGCCCGGATTCCCAATTAGCTTTACCTTTCTCTGTGAAGCCTGTACTGATAAAGTGTTTTAGATTGTATTCGCGTAATTCTCTCTCTAGCTCCTCCCTCATCTGTTTCCGTTTTTCAAGATAAGCCTCTGCTTCCTTTAAATCATCACACGCTGACTTATAGCCCTGCTCGGCATCCACTAAAAATCTGAAACAATAGACAAAAACTATATTAGTACTACAGCCCTACTCACTAAAAACTGAGGGAATGACTGGAACTACAGCCCTACTCACTGAAACATGAGGGTATCGTTGGAACTATAGCTTTGTTCAGCGCACTCTTGACAGCTTGCGACGCATGATCACTTATAGCCCAACACCTTCCACTGAGACCTGAATGGAATTATAGCCCTGCTATCTCATCTGTAGAGATGGAATTATAGCCCCACTACCTAGACTCTAGGGATGGGCGATTGCGGTCAGGTTGCGCCATACTGCTAAAATATTTCGTGGTGAAACACTACACAGAATTTGACCGATGACATTCTTATGCTAAATTGTATCTAAAAAGGGGTTGGAACCCTGCCTGGAATTGGTGGAACACAGATTAAGAGCCCATCAACCTTATCTCTGCACATATCTTTATGGCAGGACATCTGAAAAAAGTGGAATGACTAGATTTATGGATATACAGTAGTGCATTACCGTACTCACTTTTGCTTGTCATTAACCTTTCGTTGCAAAGCTTTTGTCTCCATTTCATGGTCAGCTAATAGCGAGTCTATTTCTTCTGTTTCTTTATCCAATCTCTTGAGTTTAGTTACTAATTCATTACTCTGTTTAGTTTTGTTCTCCAGTTGGCTATCAGTTTGTTTCACACTGTGAGTCAGAGCGTTTATCTCTTCTTGTACTTCTGCCTGTTTCCGCAGTATCACATTGAGTTCTTCAGATAGCAACACTTCATCGTAGTCTTCCAGTTCTTCCTCTAGCTGGTGAATTGCGACTAATGCCTGGTTTATTTCCTCTTGACAGTCATAAAGTTGACACCATTTTTTTTCTTCTACATTCGTTACAGCTACGATTTCTACAACGAATAGCAAAATATTTCAACAATACGCCTTTTAGTACCCACTGAAGTCCGGAAGTGAATTTTCGGCCATGTCGGTGTTACAACAAAGAAGCTCCACTTTAGCAGGGACATGAACTGATTCTAGCATCCTTGACATCTTCCCAAATGATTTAATTTTCGAAGATCACCTTTGGTCTTCTTAGATTCTTTTCCAAAACTCCCCATATCTAAGATCAGCTTCATAAAAGGACTCTATGGCTGTTGCACTAAGCTCTCTACTAAATACCATTACTAAGCGCCTGTTCGTTTCTCAGCCTAACCTTGTTCTAACAAGCTCAGCATCTCTTTATTTTTCTCTAGTTCCGTCTCGTGATCGGCGATGGAACGTTCCAGATGTTCACCTTCCCTAGCCTTGGCTCGTGCCTCCGCCCTCTCCCTCTACAGAAGTTTCCATGATGGTTAGCTCTGTACACAAGTCTATGTAAAACTTGAGCAAGACACAGTGCATGCCATGTCCCATATAATTTGCTACCTACTTGGTAAGCAATCTGGATAACCCTGGTAATCATGTAGGACTCCCCAATATGTTTAAACATTCAATCAGAGTAGTCATTGTTGTACACGTCTAACATTCAGTAACTTTTTTCCTCAAAATTTCTCTTTGGCATGCCTTTGAATTGAATTAAAGTATTCTACTGCACGTAAGGCCCTGTCCTTCCAGCCCACCGATCTATTGTGCCCGTGTTCATAAATGTAATAACACTCGGCAACTAACCCAGTAAATTGTGACCATAAGTTCCGAGTAAGAACTAAACTAATTCCACTACTTGGTGCTACTGCCTGTCCCACCTTTCTCTGCTCTTCCGCAGGGTTATATTGAGGAGAGGCGCTCTGCATTCCTCCATCTCTCCTCTGATTGGAGCGATGATCTGCTGGTGGATGTCTGTCATGTGACGGAGTCTGTTCAATCTGCAAGTGGGTCAGATTAGCTGCACTACCCAGACAATAAGGCATTATTAGGCGGATGATCAGAAGCCTGCCTAATTACACCATCGAGTCAGACATAATCACGAGTCAGACATAATCAGACAGTGAATAGGGGTGTGTAATAACCTTCTATCTCAGATGCTACAATCAATGGCTCTTATGTGGGACCCTTAGATCCTAAATGACACCGTAATGCCCAATGTATCAACCCAATGAAAGACCGCTGTAACTCAATAGCTCAGTGGCTGCATTGCCAACGTACAATGTAATAAACCCTGCTTATCGTTATAAAGCAGCATTAGTGTGCTAACATGATAGCCAATTGCCTCAGGCGATGAGGGCCCTGTTTCCACAAGGGACTTCAGCAACAATCAAGGTACACATTTATTGATTAACTAAATCCCCATCTAAGTCTTAGATCAAAACGCTAAATTCTAGTGGTGTGTAAAAAATATGGTACATGATGTGGTGTTTATAGTATGAGTTGTACCCGGGCGGAGAGTGGAGACTTCATGACAAGCATAGGTCGACCGAGTACCCAAACTGGAAGACAGCCTGGGTGAAATATACCAGAGATACAGTTTACTAAAACTAGTACGGCAGGGATAAAAAATAATAAACTCTAGGGGCTGGTGCGGAACCTACCGAAGACGGAAGGCTGGTGTGCTCCTCTGCGATACTGGAAACCTGAGGCGCTATCCGAGCTGTTCTCTCTGGTTGCTGACTTCCTCCGCTGAAGCTTAGAGATTTTTTTATAGATGTCCTTCTCCGTCTGGGCTTGGGCGATTTGGCGTCGGCAAGACGTCTGCTGGAGGCAGATGTTGTTTCGCTTGTCTGGCGAAGGATGAATTGGACCTGGATAAACACAACGAGCTGCTAAACCCACCATGACGAAGCCGATTCACAGTCACGGCACAGTAGCTACCAATTCTAAGGGTTATCCTAGAGAATTTATACAGTAGCGGTAACTAACGCAGGCGGATTAAGGGTAATTCAGGAGTGATCCAGACCACCCTGAAGGCCTATTTTTATTACGCTGTCTTTGTACAGCGAGGTCTCACAATAGCCCTGCGGGTACTCTCAAGCTGAACGGAGTTTCTTTGTTCCCTAACACTAACATTGGTGCACCTTGAGCCCCACAATGAGTAAATCCCGAAAGACAAATTCACCAACCAAAACCAAACTAACAGTATGAGTTTAGCGAGCAGTCACTCACCTCGTGAGCATATTCACCAAATTTCTGAGCGAGGGCGAGAGGATAATCTGTGGGGGCTAATGTTCTCTCATAATCTCTCCATTTCTCTATCAGTGTGAATCGGCCAGTTTTACCAGTAGCCTGAGCTAAAGCTACAATCACTTCTTGGCTGGTAGTGGTGGGACTGATCCCGCAGATAATTCTCTGCACCGACCCAATCCACACTTTCAGTTCCATCTCATCCCGACAGCACAAGGTCACCTGAAAAACAAAAAGTGGTTGCTACCCGTCATGTGGGTGCCATCATACATATCGGAATGACTGCTACAGGACATTACTACAGGAGTGACAATCAATTCACACTGCGCAGCATTCGACTTCTGGAACAGCCACTACGAGGCTTACCTAAATTTCACTGCCCCAACTCACCGGGCAGGCCTTTCACAATCAGTTCATTCAGTGAAATTCTAGCAGCCGAGAATTTAGCAGCGTGAGGATCGAATATCTCACGCGTCTAAGCATTTCACTCAGCCTATGTATTGACTTCCATGTCTCAATGGTTGGTGACTGAGTAGTGTCTATGATCATATAAATCTGTCACTAATTTGAGCTGAGGCATAAATTAATTAATCTCGTTAGTACAGAAGATTGGTAAAGGGTTTCTAATAAAGTAAGAAATTACCTACATGATGCCAATAATGAATCATTGGTCAACAACCTGAAGATTGTATTGTCTTAACTTTTTAACTGTAGTGCTAACATACCAAACACAGCCTCTTTGTAAACCCATGACCAATCCACCACTGTGGTATGGCAGCATTGTGTAGGCATGATTGTACGTATATGATTGATCACAATAACGTGTTAGGGTTGTTCGCCGATCATTGAACACTGAAGCGGACATGAATAAGGAAAATTATGCATGCCGAACCCACCGAATTAAACTCAATGCACTCGATTTGGCATGATTCCTGATACGGGTTTAGGGAAGGGCATCACACTACCAGGGCAGGTGTCAATAATGAATGGTTTCAAAATACATCTATATATACTTAGTTAGGTCATATCCTCTCACTGACAGTTAGGCTGGTAGGTACCTTACCGAGACATGTTTCCTGCCTAAACAGATTGCCACCAAGTGATGGAATAATTATACACATGACAAGAGAGTTGAGTTGGCAAGTTTGAGGTTCCATATTAGCTATACGTGCAGTCAACACCACATTATGGAAAGGATATTGCAACTTTCTCCGCTTATCAATGAGTCCTACGGTAATGGTTGCACCCTAACCAGGCCATATGCCGATACAGTCTTTCTGGAGAAGAGCAGAGAGCCACAGGCCATACTATAATCCTATACAAGATATAGAAAACCATAGCAACAAGGAACTTCCTCTTAAGTTTAGTA
>Ga0224501_10002429_pt1 | contig 14638 bp, 10 predicted proteins | sample SF_Oct11_sed_USG_4_FD_169105 | JGI IMG/M metagenome (GOLD analysis project Ga0224501, IMG submission 169105) | Sediment microbial communities from San Francisco Bay, California, United States - SF_Oct11_sed_USGS_8_1 | ecosystem: Environmental > Aquatic > Marine > Sediment | place: USA...
CGTTCCTGGATGCTGTCCGCCTGCTGCCTCGCCCTGGTCAGTTCAAGGTTCTGGTGGTGGCGTTCCGAGTCCTTCAGGGAGTGTTTTCTGGGAAGAGGCCCGCATATGATTCTTTCCAGGGGATTGAACCGCCCGAATAACAAACTGAAGAGTTTCAACATGATCTTTTTATTTATATACCCGATTAGCCTGCCTGCCGCCTGAGCCCAAAGGTGTAAATGCCCGGTAAAGTGGGGAGGATCACCCCAGGTGTTTTACATATTGCACCATCGGCCGCCGGTTGAAAACTGCGGTCCGGCGGCTTGTGGAAAAAAAGACCCCGAAATACATTCCGGCCCGGATCAGGAGGCCTTTTTCAACCCTGCGGGATGGGTTTCCGGTGGAACATCAACCGGTCTGCCGGCCGGCGCCCCCGCTTCATGCTCACGGCCAATTAGCCTCAGGGCCAGCCTGCGCCGGTCCTCCCCGGTCAGAAACCTGTCGAGAACCTCCTCGACATACTTCCGGTCAAGTTTTTCCACAGCTTCGATATCCCGGTAAATATAATCCCAGGCCTCATCATGCTTGAAGGCCACCCAGAAGATCCGGGACGCAGCCTCGGAAAGATTCTTGGGGCGCTCCAGCTTGGCCTGGATCACGGCCCTGCGGTAGGACTCGAACTCCGTCCCGGCCATGGACTTGAATTCATCGGCAAAGGCTCTGGTAAATGCGTTCATGCGTTGCAGTAGGCTGTCGGCGGAATACTGCTCGGACTGGATCAGCATCAGCAGGGAAAGTGTTTTTTCGCGCTGGCCCATGCCGGCCCAGACCAGGTATCCCAGCTGCTGCCGGGTCCTGAGTTCATGATAGAACGACTCGCCAAGTTTACGTCCGATTATGAGCAGGGCTCCCCGCAGGGTGGGATCGGTTTCACCCACCTCGAAATAAACCTGACCCAGGGAGTTGGAGACGGGCAGCCTGTGGGTGAAAACCAGATCAGCGCTGGCGGGCAGAGCGCGGACGCTCGGTCTGCGCTTTTGGGATTCGGGCAGCGCCCTGGCATTGAGATGCTGCAGCATTTCGCCCACAGCCCGGCGGGTCTTTTCCAGCGTTACATTGCCAGCGGCCACACCCTCCACATACACCCTGTCCCACATCCGGGCCGCATGGGCCCGTACTGCCGGGAGATCGAGCGTTTGGAGAGCTTCCAGAAGTGCTTCCCGGGTGAAGTTGGGCGACTCCAGCAGCAGATCGGCAAAGTACCAGGACTGGTTGGTTGGATCGGAGAGGGCATGGTTTTGAAAACCCCTGATCATTGAGTCCTTGATGGACAGAAAGTGTTTTTCATCCAGCTCGATACTGTTCAGCCTTTCGGTTAAAAATCCCAGCAAATCAAAGAGTTTGTCGGAGAAGCCTTCCACGCTGATTAACATGCCGGAGGTATCGGGAGAAACGGCGAAGGAAAGACCCGCCTCCCGGATGGGATAGCTGTATTCATTGAGGCTTTCCATGAGGGAGGCAGCGTAGAGCCTGTCCAGCATCACCCGCCTGGGGGATGAGTACGCACCCTCGGTATAGAATCTCAGGCTAAGGGAAGCCTTCGGCTGGCGGAATCTCCAGTCCGGGACGTGCCAGAGACGGGCCAGTTTGTTATCGAGCGCCTTGCGGGGCAACGGCAGGCTGTCTTTAAGGATCAAGGAAAACCAGCGGTCTCTCTCTCCTTCCTTCAAAACAGTTCCCAGGTCGGTGTATAGCGCCCCGGGGGAGGAGTAGACCCTGTTTTTTAGCGGCTGCAGGGCCTCCACAATGGCTGTGGGCACGCCATCCTGTGAAAGGTGTATCAGGGACAGCCCGGAAACCTTAAGCGCTCCTTCCGCCTCGTGCAGCCCCAGTGACTCCGGCAGGAACCGGTTGGGGTCAGGAAGATTCCATTCGGGATGGGCCTCCAGTTCCGCCAGTTTCTGGTAGACCGGTCCGGTGATGTTATCCATGGACCATCTGACCCCGTAGTGGGGCTCAACCTGATTTGTGGGCAGTCCCTGGGCCGCCAGTGTCACCAGCATGTTGTCCACCGAGAGGTTGTTAATCAGCCGCCTGGTCAGTTCCTGGTCGAAAAGCTCATACAAAAATGCCCTTTGGGGCAGCTTGTCCATGGGGATGCGCTGCATGAACATGGAAAGCATCCTGGCGCGGGTGGAACTGTCCAAATGGCTCTGGAAGCGGTATTCCAGTTCGGCCATGATGCGGTTTTCCTCATAGATGTACCGGGGGATGCCCGTTGTCTTAAGCCCCTGGATTGCTGAAAGTATGATCCTGAGCGCTTCCTGCCAGTTTTCCAGGCCCCGGGCGGTCAACTCCACATTGATCTCAAAGCCTGCGTAGTCGGCGGTATTTTCAGACATGCCGGCCGAGAGGGCCGTGGCCAGATCGTGTTTTTTCAAAAGGGATAGCACGCTTCCGCGGCCCTCGTGACCCAGCACGAAACCGATCAGCCGCAAGGGTTTGCTGTCGGAATGCTCAGCCACGCTGGGCATGGGAAAGTGCAATGTCAGCCTTCGCATGTCCTTTACCGGTTCCACATTCAAAACACGCAGGGCTTTTTTCCTGTCCAGGTAATTTGATGGGAAGCGCCGGGGGGCCAGCTTGTTATTGGGAATGCGCGAGAAACGGTCGCGTACCATGTATTCCAGCGCGTCCAGGTCGTGGTTGCTCACCACGGAGAGCTTCATTAGGTTGCTGGAGTAGTTTTCCCGGTAGAAGGCCAGCAGTTCACCTCGGCCCACCCCTTTCAGTGTTTCCAGGTTGCCGGTGGAAAAGCGGTTTATGGGATGCCGGGGGTTGTAAAGTGTTCTTTGCGCCTGCTGAATGCGCCAGTAGTCGTTTTCCCGGTTTTTGGCGTGTTCGGAATCAACGGCGTTCATCTCCCGTTCCGCCAGTTCCTGGTTGAACAGGGGGGCAATGAAAAACTGGCTGAATCTGTCCAGGGCTTCGTCCAGGGCTACGGAGTCGATCTCAAAGAAATAATTCGTATGGTCATCCGCCGTGTAGGCATTGCTGGAGCCGGCATTGCTGGTCATGAAACGGCCGTATTCATCAGGAAGGGGGTATCTGGCTGTTCCCAGAAAAAGCATATGCTCCAGAAAATGAGCCATGCCGCTGCGTTCGGGCGGATCCATCAGAGAACCCGCTCCCACGCTAAGCGCGGCGGCGGAGTTGTCTGCTCCGGGATCACGTACCAGCATTACATCCAGCCCGTTGGGAAGAGTAATGGCCCGGTATTCCACAGTGCTTTGCCCGTTGGACGGCAGTTGATCGGCACCCGGTTGATGGTCGGTGCGGGGTGTGCAGCCGGCCAGGGAAATAAACAGCAGCAGTGTAAAAACAAGTGCAGTGAATGCTGCGTTCCCTTGTTGCTTAGGCAGGGCGGGGCGGTGGAATAATATATTTTGCATATGACCTTCGTGGTGGCTTGAGTATTATCAACAGGTTTTTCTGTGAATGCCCTTCCGGTTTAATCAGGCCCTGTGTGATCAGGCCCGGTATGATCAGGCCCGGTATGATCAGGCCCGGTTTCCGCAAAGCGCCGGGCAGGGACACTTTAATAAAGAGTAATAAAATGCGGGCCGTGGTTCAAAATATATGCGCATAAATATTAGGCGGAAGTAAATCACCGTGTATATTTAACCGATTCCAGAGGACATCCACGGATGAACCCGGATAAGTTTTTAACGGTAAAACAAAAGACAAAGGGAGCAGCGTCAGACCAGATGAACTCTACCGCGGGTGCCCTTCCGCAGGGCAGGAACGCCTTGATAGGGCTGGGTTCCAACATCAATCCGGAGTCAAACCTGGTGAAGGCCAAAGATCTCCTGGCACAGTGGCCGGGCATCCACCCCATGGCTTTTTCCCGGTTATACCGGACAAAAGCCTGGGGAAAAACCGACCAGGATGATTTCCTGAACGCCGTGATAAAACTTGAAACAAGGCTGGAACCGCTGGAACTGCTGGGGGCCTTGCAGCAAATTGAAAACATGCTGGGGCGGGAGCGGCTGGAAAAGTGGGGGCCGCGCACGATTGATCTGGATATCCTGGATTATGGGGGACTGGTGCTGCAAACCGATAGGCTTGTGCTCCCCCATCCCTTGTTGCATCAGAGGGCATTTGTACTCGTACCGCTCTTGGGAGTGGACCCGGACTGGCGGCATCCCATAAGCGGCTTGCCGGCCCGGGAGTTGCTGGCCGGACTGCCGCCGGAGGAAATGGAGCCGGTTGAGCAGCCTGATCTGTGGGATTGAGCCCTTGTTTATGCCGGCTCTGGGGGCGAATCAGTGCTCCGGGGGTCAGTTCAGCGGTTCGGCCTTGTATTTTTCCTGTTCGCGTTCCTCAAGGCTTGATAACAGGTGCTGCAGGTACTTGATGTGCAGTCCTTCCTGGTTGACCCTGAATTCCATGCCCACCGTCTGTATGCGGTGACTGCGGGGATGCAGGGTGTCCAACTGTATCCGCACGTTTTTCCCCAGTCTGAGATAGCAGTCGGTGTAAGTTGTCCCGTTGGGAAACTCCTCCTCAGGGACACCGGACTTGGATAGAACATTGCACCCGTTGAGCGACAGGTCAAGCACCCGGTACGCCCAGTGCTTCTCCGGTATGACCAGGGCCAGATTGGTGAACCGTCGGGTGTTGTAACGGTCGTTGGTGCGCTTGTGGTTTGTCTTGGTCTGGGAGTCGGGAACCTTGCACAAAAAAACCGGCGTCCCGTTGGTCAGGTTGAAGTTGGGCGTGGCCACCTCCAGTTGTACCTGCAGGTCGTCGTGATCGGGCACATGGAACCGGATATATGACCCCTTTTTCAGATCCTTCTTGATTCCCGCCGGTCTGGCAATGACTATGGTATCCCCCCGGATGATAAGCATGGAATTGAATCGGATATGCGAATTGTCTATCTGAACCTTCAATGAGGTTTTGTTTTTGTCCAGTCTGACCAGATGGGACATAACCTGCTTTTTATCAAGATTTCCTTTGAGAACATTGAAAAGCACCGTCAGCGTCCTCCTTTGATTCAACTCAATGCACATTTAATCCCGGGTATTGCAGAGCCGGGGTTTAATGGATGAGTATGTTTACCCGTGTAAATAAATTTATTGCTCATTAAAAAACAAAGGCTTCTTTGGTGTTTCCCGGAAATTCATATTATAAAATCGTTTCAAAGGGAAAGACCTCATCAAGTTGCATTTTTTCTATCTAATTTTAATTCAAAACACAATCATTTTCCATGTTTCCAGTGATTAAAAAGCGAAAGAAAACAAAAGCGTTAGAAACTATCTCAAAAAAACATTTATGCCTCCGGCGGGCCGGTGGGCGCTGCCCCCCGGCGCCCCCAGGAAGGGGTTGGTGAACCCCTTCACCCCAGCAACTCCCATTAAAACAATGGAATACAATATTACGCTCCGTTAAAGCGGGTGCAGGGGGCAGCGATCAAGAGTGCCGGCCCCTGCCGGGGCTGAAGTTGCACATGGGCATAAACGGGGGGCAAAAACGGGGGGCAAAGCCTCAAAATTGTTTATTTCGAGATGGCTTGTAAATATATTGGCGTGTTTATCCCGGGATTATATCGGTTGTGGCTTGGCCACCCGGTAGAACTCCCTGAGGGCAAATAATTAGCCGCAACCGGAATCCTGCCCTGGATGGGCGTTGTCCAGTCAGGGGCCAGGTGATGGAACACTCCCGACTGGGTTTATTAACGGTGTAAAGCCCTTTGGCCGAATGTTTCAATCAGCATGATATTTTGAGAACATTTAAAAAATGATTTAGAATATCAGCAACAAAACGAATAGGCATAACAATATGTTAACAAGTGATTTTGGAGGATTCTTTATTGAAAGAGCTTGTAATCACCTTGCATATCACCGGCGCTGGCTTTGTGCTGGGGATGCTGTTTTTCATGTCGCTGTTGTCCCTGACCGCCTGGACGCGCTGGCCTGAAGGCCATATGCAGGAAGTCCGGGCCATGCTGTACCGACTGAAAAAGACGGTGTTCTATCCCCTGTCCGGACTCACAATAGCGGCAGGGGCCTATACGGCCTGGGCCACCAATGCTTTCAATCATGGAACCTGGCTGCCGCTGAAGCTGCTTTCTGTGGTGTTTCTCTTCGGTCTGGCCGGCATGCTAGGCCGGTTTTACCGCACGGGAAAAGGGACCCGGGAAAAGCTGCGTGCGGTTCTGATCCTCATTGTCATATTTTCCCTGATCACGGTTTTTCTCTCGGAGATAAAGCCCATATGAGCCTTCAGGCTGACGCCCGAAAAAAATGACCAGATGCTTTCTTGGATTTGAACTGCACACTGAAACCCGGTCCTATTTGAAAGAGATTATAACCGAGGCAGATGCCGTGCTATCCGGGAAGATGGCTTGGCCGGTGCGCATGGTTCCTCCGGAAAACTGGCATATGACCCTGCTGTTTTTCAACTCCCTGGAACTCGGGGAAAGGGAACTGATTTGGCAGGATGTGGAGCAATGGGCAACTGCCGGGGTGTGGAAAAAAATGCGGATGGACTGGCGGGGACTGGCAATTTGGCCATCACCCCGGCGTCCCGGGCTGGTGAGCTGTGAGGCCGGGGTTTTTGAGGACAGCCGTAACTGGCCCCTGCTGGATAAACTGCCGCTGGAGCCATACTGCAAATCACAGAGGGCGCACCTAGAAAGATACCGGCCGCACATAACCCTGATGCGCTTTGCAAGGGGAAGTACCCGCAATCTATCCCGGGAGTACAGCGCCGTTAGCGGTGACCTGCCTTCGATTGATCCGGCGCGGATTGTTTTTGACCGGCTGTCATTCTTCCTCAGCACCACCTCCAGGCAAGCCCCGGTTTATCCGCGGGAAAAATCAATAGCCATATGAAAATCCGGGCCCGCAATATCGAATACGGGCGGAAATATCTGCCTGAAACGGTTATCCCCGGATGTATTTGTAGGCCAGCGGACGGATGTAGCGGTCGGCCAGGACATGGAATGTGCGGATTTTCTTGAGCAGGTCCGCCGAAAGGGAATCCAGCGGGATATGCATGATCCGGATGCCACGCGAGGCGGCCAGGGACTGCATTTCCAGGGTCGGCCCCTGCACAGCCGCATAGGTGACAATAGGCTTGCGCGAAAGATCAATGGCGGCCTTGAGCAGGGTCTCGGCGCGGCTGTGGTGGCCCTCGTAGCGGGGATTTCCCCAGACGAACTCACGGCCGGTGGGCGGGAACAGGCTGAGCAGTCCGCCATACTGGCAGCGGCTGATGCCGGGCCCGTCGAATCTTTTTCCGGGCTCGGTTGAGTATAAGGCCAGATCGGATTCCTCCTCATGCTCGGCGTACCACATCATCTCATGTGGGTATTCATGCTCCTGGCCGGGCTGGTGGAATATGACCACCACAGGCCCGACTTCGCCGTAGGCCGGCAGGTTTTCCCGGACAAAGATCTTGCCCCGGGGCAGGTTGCGCAGGGTTTCCCGCAGGTCGAGACCGTCCATCATGGAGGCCTGCAAGGGATGCAGACGCACCTCCTGATCGGCTATTATCCGGCGGCACTTGTTGCGCAGATAGGTGAAAAAATCCTCCAGCTTATAGTCCTGGGGGATATGGGAAACGTGCATATAGCCTTCTTCCCAGCGGTCCTGCCAGGAGCCTTCCTCCAGTTCCTCCGGGGGCTCCTCCAGGTCGAGTTCATCGATCTGGGTGCTGTTCTGCAAGTCGCGCGGCAGGCGCAGTTTGAGCACCAGGCTCTCTCCGTCGGCCTCACCGCGCCCGTCGCCTTCAATTTTCATTTCAGGCAGTTCGCTTTCTTCTTCCACAAAAGGATAATGGTCGGCCAGCCGCAGCATTTGATAGGCAAAGTCGTCATTGACGGTGTTTTTTGCGGCCAGCACCAGCTGAAAGCGCGATGGCACCAGAGTTTCCTTAACCAGGGCCAGGTTGCGGGCGAAGCGCAGGAGCGTACTGAGCCGGGTGGTGGAGGGCTGCTCGTTCCATTCCCTGCTGTACAGGTCCACGGCTCCACGGACAAGATCGCAAAAGGCGTCATAGTCGTCCAGGGCCTCGCCCAGAGTCGCCCCCTGGCGCAGCTTCTCCACGGCGTCGCTCAGCGATTCCTGATAGGTCTCCACGGCGGCGCGGCGCTCTCCCCCACGGGTGTTGGGCAGGGGCACCAGCCCGGGGAAATCAGAGTTCTTCAGACCCCGCCGGGAAAGCTCGTAGAGAAACACAAGGAAGGGCATTGAATCCAGCACATAGGGAAAGGATTCCTGGGCCAGTCCATAGAGGGTCTGTTCCCGCTGGGTTACTCCACCGGGGGGAATATCGGCGGGCAGGCCGGGGGCCTCCGGGGAAAGCATATTGCGAATGGGCGCAAAGTGGGCCATCCCGCAGACCAGCAGCACTGTCTGGCCCTGGTCAAGCAGGTTCTTTACGCGCACCGCCATTTCCAGCTCCCGGTCATTGGAAACAGGGTCGTTGGGCTGAGACTGTATGATGGGCAATACCCGCGAATAGTATTCCTCCAGCCCCATCAGGTCCACCAGATAGTCATCCAGCACCTTAATGGGGGTAGGATCGTGGCCCAGCACATCGCGGTCGATGAAGTGAACCGGGATGTCGTTTTCCACACCCAGGCGCACCGCCTCGATCAGGGAGTCCTCGGGGGTGATGGGCAGAATCTGGCGGACCATCTCCAGTTCCTGGTTGTAATCCTGATAGGACACCACGGAAAGATAGGGAAGCCGTTCCACGCCCTGCAGTATGGTTTTTTCAAGGGTTGCGGGCAGTTCCACGGCAATGGCGTCCGGACGCCTGGCAAAAAAGCACTGGCGCACAAGCGAGGCAAACCTGCGCCTGCCGTGCAGTGAGGGCACGGCCAGAAGCGTTCCCCCGGATGGTCCGGAAAGTTCTATGAAAGGCTTCCCCTTCTGGGGCATGGCTCTCCTTCTCGATGAAGGCGGTGTTGTTTCAGGTCAGGCCGTGGGTCTGTGCCGGCCCGGGCTAGTTTTCCTTGCCGGAGGGCTTGAAGCGGGAGAGCAGAAACTCCGCGTCGGAAAAGCTGATTCCCTGATCCTCTTCCGGCTCGTATGTGGGGTCGAGAAACAACGCGAATTCCTCGCCGACAATCTGTTCCGCGGCCTGGGAAACGGCTTCCGCCGGACTGATCTTCAGGCTTTCGGCCAGACGCTGGGCGTAGCGGATGATGTGTATCCCGTCCCTGGAGGCCACCGGCAGATCGTATTTGTGGCATCGGCCCAGATATCCGGCCACCATGTCGATCAACTGGTCATCCTCGTAAGGCAGGTTCACCTTGAGAATCCCGCGCTCCTCCTCGGCGGAGGGGTATCCCAGGCGCACCTGGGGCTGGAGCCGGGATAGTATGTACTCCGGGATTTCATAGGTGGAAGCATCATCGTTCATGGTTACCGCCACCCGGAAGTTGGGATGGGCGTGGATCTTGATACCCGCGATGATTGACTCAACATAGCGCCTGCTGTCCAGCAGGGGGGCCAGCGAGGCCCAGCTCTTTTCCGGCATGCGGTTGCCTTCATCCAGGATGCACACCCCACCACGGATCATGGCGCTGGTGAGGGCGGAGGCATGATAGCGTATGGTCTGGCCGGAACCGATTACGGGCGTGACCAGCAGGTCTTCCGGACGGGTATCAGACGTGCACTGGAATATGTACACCTCCGATGTGAATTCGCGGGCCACGCTGAAGGCCAGAGTAGTCTTGCCGACACCGGGCTGGCCGAGGACCCGGGGGGAAAGGGGCTGCTCCTCGGGTCTGTTGCCCGGCGGGGCCAACCAGCAGGCCCGCAGCTGGTTTTTCACAGATTCGTTCCCCACGGCTTCAACGGGCATCTGATCGGGCAGGGCCAGGCGAAGCTCCACGCCGTCTATGGTTACTTCGCGCTTTTCTACAGGTTTTGATTTGGGCATGGAAGCTACTGAGTAAATAAAAACTGTGAATTTAAAATGTGTCTCAGGACCCGGAAGGACTCTTCTCCTTGACGGGTTATCAGTTCCTGTTACAGGTATTGATCACGACAGGCCCCGGAAGGTTCGATAAACAGGCGATGCAGTTCCCTGGGAAATTTCCTGCCGGTCAAGACAGAGCCTATATGAAAACCTTGCCAGACTTTTCGGCGGGTGTAAAATCGCGGCAATAAAACTTCTTCCGGACCGGCTCTTGATCGAACAAGTAATCTCCACTGACCGGCAACCGAGCGCCCATGGACAAAAACAGACTGAAACCGATCAAAACCAGGATGGTCAGCTCCATACTGGAGTTGGACAGGCAGGACTGGGACGCAATGGTTGGACAGGGCAGTCCGTTTTGCGAATGGGACTGGCTGGCGGCGCTGGAGCAAAGTGGCAGCGTGGCGGGCCAAAAAGGGTGGCGCCCCCTTCACCTGATCGCCGAGGACGACGCTGGGCTGCTGGGGGCGTGTCCGGCCTATCTAAAGGATAACTCCGAGGGGGAGTTTGTATTCGATCAGGAGTTCGCCAGCCTTTCCCGGGCCCTGGGCCGTGAATACTACCCCAAGCTGCTGGTGGGCGTGCCCTTTACTCCTGTGGCGGGCACAAGGCTTCTCAGCGCTCCGCGTGCCGACCGGAAGCGGGTGGTGGAGGCCCTGGCCGGGGGACTGCTGGAAATCTGCGAATCCATGGAGCTTTCCTCCGTTCACATAAATTTCCTTACTGAAAATGAAGCCGATTTGTTGCAACCGCTGGGGTTTCTGCCCAGGCTGGGCTTGCAGTTCCACTGGGAAAACGCTGGCTACAGCGACTTTTCAGGATATCTGGAATCGTTCCGCAGCCGCAGACGCAACCAGATAAAAAGGGAGCGCAAAGCGCTCAGTGAGCAGGGCGTGGTCATCAGGGTGATTCCCGGGGAGGAGGCCGGGGAGAATCTGGCGAGGGTGCTGTTCCGGCTGCACAGCCTGCATGTGGGGAAGCTCTATTGGGGACGCCTGTACTTCACAGAGGAGTTTTTTCCCATGATATTCCAGAGCTTTAAACGCAACCTATGCCTGCTGACTGCCGAAAAGGACGGTGAGATTATCGCCGGGACATTCAATGTGCAGAAAGGCGAGGTCTTTTATGGCCGCTACTGGGGGGCCCTGCAGGAACTGCCCTTTCTGCACTTCAACGTCTGTTATTACTCAGCCATTGAGCATTGCATACGCAGGGGATTAAAAAGGATGGAGCCCGGGGCGGGAGGCGAGTTCAAATACATGCGGGGTTTCCAGGCCCGGCTGACTCACAGCCTGCACCACTTCAGGCAGCCGGAACTGTCCGCGGCGGCCGGCAGGTTCCTTCCCCGGGAGAGGGAGTATATCCGGCTGCTGCAGGGGCGCTACAACGAAAACAGCCCCCTGAAAAGAGCTCCGGGGGAGATGGCCCCTGAAGATTGATCTCAAGGTTTGAAGGGGCGCTCCAGGGTGTGCCGTCCCAGGTTGCCCGCCCGGAAATCGTCCAGCAGGCACACGGCGCCCTCGTGCAGGTCCGGTCCCCCTCCGGTGCAGAGGCGCCCCCTGCTGCGGGAAACAGCTGCCAGCGCCTGTGACGGGGTTGCGATTTCCTCACTTGAAAGCCGGTAGTGGGCCAGGAACGGTCGCGGATCGTTTTCCAGCAGATACTCCAGCAGGGAAAGGGCCATCTGCTCCTGTCCCAGGATGGTGTCCCGTATGGTTCCTATCCAGCCCAGCATGTGAGCCAGCTTATCGCTGTCAATCCGGGGCAGCATGATGCCGGGGGAATCCATCAGCAGATAACGCCCCTTGAGGCTCACCCAGTTGATGCCCCTGGTAACCCCCGGAGTGGGCGCGGTCGGCAGCCGTCGTTCCCTTATGAGCCGGTTGATAAGGGTGGATTTGCCCACGTTGGGCATGCCGACGATCATCAGGCGCACCGGGGGAGGGCGCATACCTCTTTTTGCGAAACGATCCAGCAGCGGCGCGGCCAGGTCACGGATTTTCGGAAAAATCAGATTAAGGGCTTTCTTGCCATCGGCATCAATGAAGAGATACGGCAGCTCCGTGGAGCCGAAATAATTTTCCCAATCCCGGGTGGCCTGGGGATGAGCCAGCGATGACTTGTTGAACAAAACCAGTCGACTGCGTGTGCCGATCAGTTTCCCGATCCGGGGGTTGCCGGATTGCAGCGGCAGACGCGCATCCCGTACCTCCAGCACAATATCGGTGCTCTGGATTTCCTGGGCCAGTCTTTTTTCCCCCTTGTGCATATGCCCGGGAAACCAGCTGACGGTTCTGTCCTTGTATGGTTCCTTTTCAGGCATGGGGGGACACCTCGGTGGAGGGAATAGTTAACAATATATTATGCCAATCAGAGACCCGGCTCTCACTGGAGTTATTATTTTTCCCATGGCAGGGGTGAAGCAGTCAAAAAACCCAAAAATCAGTCTGGGTGCTCCTCGGCCAGGCCGGTAAAATCATCGTTCTTCATGATCTCCCGCAGCATGCTGGTTGCAAATACGCCCTTGGCCAGGGTGAATTCCATCATCAGCAAAAACTTATCGCCCTCAGGGAGCCACTGGTGCCGGATGTCCCGGGCAAAGGCGCGCAGGGCCCGGCGTTCCCCCTTGGCGGCGTGACGCTTGCCCCCGAAACGGAAGTCATCCACTGACAATCCCTCCTGCTGCAAAACCTGTGTTTCCATATCACCGGCAATGCCACCCGCCAGCGGAGTCTTATATCCGAACAACGGGCCGGAAGGCGAGATTTCTCCGGATGCGGCCCTGGCCCGGCATTCATCCAGTTCTTCCGGTGATACCGGGAAAAAGGCTCCGTTGCGGTGCAGCACGGCCAGGTCTCCGGAGAGCATTGTTTCCAGGGATTCCAGCCTGCCAAGCCGCAGGGCCAGCACCCGGTTGAACAGGTCGGATTGATAAGCGTTTACAAAAAAACGGTTACGGCCCATGTTTCCCCTGGGCGTATGCCCCTCACGGGCCTGGCTGATAATCCGGCGGCCCTGTAGTGCGTTGTGGTTGGCGACTCCCAAACGCTGACCGCCAAAATAATTGGGAAAACCGGCGTTGTGCAGCTTTTCCAGAGCAGTTTGGAAATCTGCGGGCCGAGCGGCCCCGCGTATTGTAATCTCGAATCTGTTGCCCGAAAGGTGCCCGGGCCGCAGCTTGTTGGCATGCCGGGAAAGCCGCAGCACCCTTATCCGGTCGGTTTGCAGGCGGTTTTCATCCGGGTCTTCGGGAAGGTGCGCGGAGAACCACTGCCTGCTGACGGCCTCGGAATCCTTGCGTCCGGCAAAGCCGATGTCCCTGCTCCTGATTCCAAGCGCCCTGCCCAGGTGTTCGGCCACGCCCTCGGTGCTCAGCCCGGTTTTCTCAATGAACAGATACAGGTGCTCACCACTGCCCACGGGCTGGTATAATGGCATTTCCTCCACGATGAAATCCTGGGGTGCGGACTTAATCCGCCCTCCGGTGCCGGAAAAACCCGGTTGAAGGTATTTCAGAACACAGGGCAATGGCCCGGTGGCGTGGGGTGTGGGATCTTCCGACGGGCTTTTCTGGCCAACGCCCATGTGGTAATTCATCGAATGGTAAACTCATAGCGGCCCCTGCACAGGGCCGGTACGCTGAAGATGTCCGTTGAGGATTTCCGCTGTCGGGCGGGTTCAGAGGAAATAATAGCAAAGTTTTTAAGCCGGGTATAATCCCATGACCGTAACAGCTAATTACACCCCACTGACTCCCCAGTCCTTTTTAAGAAGGAATGCCCGGGTGTACCCGGAAAAAACCGCGGTGATCCATGGACAGCGGCGCCATACCTACCGGGAGCTATATGAAAGATCCTGCCGGCAGGCCAATGCGCTGCTAAAGCTGGGCCTCGGCAGGGGCGACAACGTGGCCGTTTTCATGCCCAACATTCCCGAACATCTGGAGGCCTGCAATGGAATACACATGGCGGGCGCGGTGATGGTGGCCCTCAACTACAGGCTCAGCGGCCCGGAGATCGCCTATATCCTTAACCATTCGCAGGCCCGGGTGTTGCTGGTAGACGAGGAGTTCCTGCCCCTGGTTGTGGGCATCCGGGGGCAGTTGGAGTACCTGGAAAACATAGTGGCCATCAGAAACGGACTGGGGCAGAACATACAGTGGCCCGAGGACGCACACGAATACGAGGGCTGGATTTCCGGGGCCTCAACCGCGGATCCCATGATCTTGCCTGAGGATGAAAACGACGTCATATCAATAAACTACACAAGCGGAACCACGGGCAACCCCAAGGGGGTGATGTATACACACCGCAGTGTGTACATCAACGCCCTGTGCAATCTGCTGGAGGTGGGCATGGGTGCGGACAGCGTGTATTTATGGACGCTCCCCATGTTCCATTGCAACGGCTGGTGCTATGTCTGGGGGGTAACTGCCCTGGGAGCCACCCATGTATGCCTGCGGGCGCTTTCGCCACGGACGATTATCCGTGAGATAATGGACCGGGGGGTAACTCATCTTTGCGGAGCCCCCATCGTGCTGAAAATGATCGTGGAGGGAGCAGGAGAGGAGGGCATAGCGGCCTTCAGCCAGGGGCTGACGGTATCCACGGCCGCCACCCCGCCCTCCCCCCGGATAATTGGCCAGATGCTGGCCCTGAAC
>Ga0224501_10002431_pt1 | contig 14634 bp, 12 predicted proteins | sample SF_Oct11_sed_USG_4_FD_169105 | JGI IMG/M metagenome (GOLD analysis project Ga0224501, IMG submission 169105) | Sediment microbial communities from San Francisco Bay, California, United States - SF_Oct11_sed_USGS_8_1 | ecosystem: Environmental > Aquatic > Marine > Sediment | place: USA...
CAATGCTCGTGGGCGTCCTGAGGCGGGAATGAAACCCGCGGGGCGCCCGTGAGCAACACAGGTTTCCTTTCAGACAGGGTCGCCGCTTATGTTTCCCAAGATCGAATCCCACTTTCATCCGGCGTTCATATCGCCCGTGTATTCATTTGTCCCTGCCAAGGGCGGAGGCGCTTCCGGCGAGGCCCTGCCGGCCGGAACTCCGGGAGAATTGCTGCTGGCCCAGGCCGATAAGGTGCGCGACCGGGTGAGCCTGAGCGAGCAGGTCCGCCAGCGGAGCCTTGGTGGCCGTGTCATGGGCCTGGTGCGGGGCGCTCTGTCCTTTTTGGTTTGATGGCTTGAATATTTCGCCTTTCTGGCACTGCACTTCCTGTAAAAGACAGCGGGAACCGCTCCAGATGGGCAGATCGGAGAAGTTCCCGCTGGTTTGGAAGGAGAATCCGGCAGCTTTTGCAAAAGAAGCAGCCGCCGGCCTCTTGCAGATTCCCTCCTTTTGGGCCGACCAATTTATATTTTTCGCAGCCTAGCCCTTCTGAGGGGCGAACGCCGGGTAGGCTTCCATGCCGAACTCGTGCAGGTCTATGCCGTCCAGTTCCTCCTGCTCACCCACCCGCAGGCCCATGGAGAGCTTTATGGCGTACCAGAACCCGTAGCTGGTGGAGAAGGTGAACAGGCCCACTGTTACGACGCCCAGCACCTGTCCCCAGAAGGAGACCTCCGGGTTGAAAATACCCACGGCCAGGGTGCCCCAGATGCCGTTCACCAGGTGCACCGAGAGCGCGCCCACGGGGTCGTCTATCTTCAGCCGGTCGAACATGGGCACGGCCATCATCACCAGCGCGCCGCCGATGGCGCCGATCAGCACCGCCACCCCGATGGACGAGTAGTTGGGCCCGGCGGTAATGGCCACCAGTCCGGACAGGGCACCGTTGAGCACCATGGAAAGGTCTATCTTTCCATAGCGCAGCTGTGAGAGCGCCAGGGCCGTGATCGCTCCCGCGCAGGCCGCCATGTTGGTGTTTACGATCACCAGGCCCACCGCGTTGATGTCGGCCTTGCTGCCCAGCGCCAGCTGGGAGCCGCCGTTGAACCCGAACCAGCCCAGCCACAGGATGAATGTACCCAGGGTGGCCAGGGGCATGTTGGCACCGGGCATGGGGCGGATGCCCCCGTTTTCCTGGTACTTGCCCATGCGCGGGCCCAGCAGCAACACGCCGGACAGCGCCGCCCAGCCGCCCACCGAGTGCACGATGGTCGAGCCGGCAAAGTCGGTGAAACCGCTCAAAAGCCCGCCCAGCTGGCTGCCGCCCCAGCTCCAGTGACCCTGGATGGGATAGATGATGCCGGTGAGGAGGAGCGTGAAGACCACAAACGGCCAGAACTTCATCCGCTCGGCCACCGTGCCGGAAACTATGGAAGCGGCCGTGGCCACGAATACCACCTGGAAGAAGAAGTCGCTCATGAGGCTGTGGTCGCCGTCGCTTAGTCCGCCCAGCCCAAAGCCGAAGGACATGAAGGCGTTGCCGGGGGTATACATTATCTGGTAGCCGATCATCCAGTACATCAGGCAGGCCGCCGCGTAGATGACCACGTTCTTGGTCAGTATGTTCACCGTGTTCTTGGCCTGGGTCAGGCCGGCTTCCAGCATGGCAAATCCTGCGGCCATCCACATAACCAGAATGCCGGAGAGCAGCAGCCACAGGGTGTCAAATATGTATTTGATTTCAGGGGTCATGTCGTCCTCTCAGTCTTTTTCAGGGTGTTCCCTCAGGGTCATTTATTTCCAAAGCGTCGCAGGGTCTGGCAGGGCCTCGTTGAACCGCGCTTTGCCTAAAGGGCTTTTTCGTTGAGTTCTCCGGTGCGGATCCGCCGGGCTCTGCCGATGGGATAGGTGAAGATTTTGCCGTCGCCGATCTTGCCGCTGCCGGCGGCCTGGGCAATGGCATCCACCACCCTGTCCTCAAGCTCGTCTTCCACCACCATTTCCAGTTTCAGCTTGGGCAGAAAGTCCACGGTGTACTCAGCGCCCCGGTACAGTTCGCTGTGGCCTTTTTGCTGTCCGAAGCCCCTTACCTCGTAGATGGTCATGCCGTTTATGCCCGTTTCGCTCAGGGCCAGACGCACTTTCTCCAGTGTGTGTGGCTTAATCACGGCTTCAACTTTGATCATGCCTGCTGCTCCTCGAATGCTTTTGGTGGCACAGGGCCTCGTTTTGTCCCGATAAAATCTGTCCTGATATTCACTTTGCTTCAATTTCGATGCCATCCTACAAGCCGCTGCTAATACGTTGTTATATATGGTTATTATATAACCAGAATGCAAAACTAAAATGCTTATACGGCTATTTTTTATGCACTCTTATATTTATGCTGCCTATAAATAAGGCAAATTGTTAAGCCGGATTTGTACCGCCAGACCAGCGGGCAGCAGACAGGACGCTGTTGTTTCCGTGCCGGAAAAAATGCGGATAAAGCCGCGATCAAATAAAAAAGATTTTTTTGCAATATGGTTTTCTGATATATATTTTTACTAATCGTTGAAATTATTTTTTGTTCTGGTCAGTCGGAGTTCCTGCGAAACCAGCAGGGCGGGGAAACGACGCATTCGTGTATGCGAAATGAACCTTTATCCAATGTCGCAAATGACGCCTATGCCGGGCAGGATATTCCTGGTCTGGTGTGCGCTGGTGATCTCCCTTTGCAATCCGGTGCAGGCCCGGACGTTTCTGCTGGGGCCGGAGGAAGCCCCTGGCGGGGAACTGGGTTCGCTTTTCGGCGGTGCCCAGACGGCGCTGGCCGGAGGAACGGAGGGGCTGTTTTCCAATCCGGCCGGTCTGGCCGGAGACCCCCGGGGACAGTTCTCCGCCGGTGTGGGCCCGCTGGGCTTCATCAGCCTGGATGTGGGCGGAGTGAGCAACGGTGGTTTCAACGGCGGGGGCGGATACCTGGCCTGGTCGGACCGGCTGGGCAGCGGCCGGGGGCCAGTGGTGCCGGCCTACGGCCTGTTGGTCCGCCGCCATCCCGATCAGGCGCTGGAGTTCCGGCTGACCGATTCGCGGAACCGCACCGGGGAGGTGCTGCCCTATCTGCTGGCCGGGGCCCTGGATGTGGACGCCATGTTTCCCGGGGGCATTGCCATCCGTGAATCCAGCCGGGGGATCAGCCGCGTTTCCCGGACAGGACTGGGGGCCGGGCTGGGGGTGGCTCTGGGCAACTGGCTGCGGCTGGGCTGCCAGCTGGAACTGGAATGGCTGGAGGTGTCCACGGCGGGCTGGATGTTTCTGGATTATGCCGCCCATGAGACTTCCGGGACGGGCGTGGAAAACGTGCTGCAGGGGCAGTCCTCCGGATTCATGCACTGGCAGGGGGCCTCCAACCGGCTGATCTTCTCGGGGGGAATGCAGATCCAGGGGGAGTCCGGGCTGGGCATGGGGCTCTATGTCCGGCTGCCTTCGGACACTCTGTCCGGCACTGGTTCGCTCAACATGTTCCGGGGGGATTGGCTGGCGGTTTCCAGCGATGGCTCGGCAGTGCATGATCAGACCGCCTATTCCCGGGCAGGCGGTGAAAAGCTTCCCTTCCGGCTGGACAGCCCGCGGCAGGTGAGGCTCGGTTTCTCCCTCAAGTCGGACTGGGCGGTGATAACCCTGGACCTGACCCGGACCGCGCCCCAGGCCGGCTATGAGGTGCTGCCGGGGGTGCAGGGCACGGGCAGTCTGTTGGGAGTCTCCCGGCTGGACAGCCTGGAAACATCAGGCCGGGGCGCGCTGGATTACGCCCTGGGGATGGCATTTGTGGGTGGTGGCGGCAATACCCTGGTGATGGGGCTGCGCTCCCGGCGGGCGCTGGCTCCCCCGGATGATCCGGTATTCCGGGCACTTGATTTTACATCCGTTTCAACGGGTGTGTATCACCACCGCAAGGGGCTGAGCGCGTCCCTGGGGCTTGGCTATCGCTTCGGGGAAACCCGGAGCATGAGGTTCTCCGCTCCGGGGGGGTATGCCCAGGAAGAACTGCAACAGCCGGTAAGGATGGAGGAGTGGAGTTTAAGCCTGGGGGCGACCCTGGCCTATTGACGGCTTTTGTTTCTGGTTTGAATAACCTGTGAGGGAACTTGATGCCGGTATTGGAAAACCTGGTATTGGAAGACCTGGCATTGGAAAGCCTGGCGTGGGAAACAGGTTCCGCAGGTGGTCTGCTTACCGTGGGTCTGCTTACCGTGGGTCTGTTTGCCGTGGGTCTGTTGACCGTGGGGCGCTTTATTGTGGAACGCTTTTCCGTGGGGGGCGTTCTCCCGGGTCCCCGGTTATTACTCCGGGCCGCTTTGCCGGTGTTCCTGCTGGGGGGCTGCTTCGGTGAAGGCAGGGTCAGTCCCTCCGGGGGCGATATGGCCGGCACCTGGGTATACTCAGCCGGTTCCCAATGCCGGCAGACCCTGCACATACACCCTTCCGGTTCCACTGCCGGTGATGACGCTGACCGGGAAATAACCCACCGGACGGAGTTTTTTGCCTTCGGAGCCGGCATGGCCAGAACCCTCAGCGGTATATACACCATAACCGGGGGCGACAGCAGGGAGGGCCTGGTGACGTTTGAGGTGCAGCCCGCCGATCCGGCCAGCGGGGCCGAACTGCTGTTTTGTGGACAATACGAACACCTGGAGTCCGAGGCCCTGGACGCCGACCTGTCCGGCACACCCGCAGCCTGGGGACTGGAGGACCTGACCTGGCGCGTCTGGCCTCACCGGGAACAGGGGGCCGTGTTTATCGGGTCCGCCGATGCTAAAACCGATGTCTTTGTCATGGGGTCCGGCGGCGGGGTCCTGAAAGGCTTCCGGCTGGATGACGGGGTGTATCCTGACGGCCCCCTGTTCTTCAAGGAGCCCCTCCAATCGGCAGCGGCGCTGAATGATATCAATGTGAACGGGTTCGAGGTGCATCCCCTTCCAGGCAGCATACTGGAGTTTGAAAGCACAAACCTGGAAATTTATGTGGTGCTCAGCAGGGTCTGGCTGCACATCACCTCCGCCTTGACCCTGACCCTGGAAGTGCTTTCGGATGATTCGCCGGAGCTGTGTTCCTTCATTCCCTACCAGGACCTGGATTTCACTCAGCCCTCTCCGGAGAGCCCTTTTGCAGCCGGAGTGAGAAAACAGTCCCTGATTGTCAATCCCGTGGAAAGCAAACCGTATCTTGTCCCGTTCCTCACCGGTTCGGAGCCGCCGGAGCAGGCCTCCTGGATATTGCCCCTGCTGGTTGCCAAGACGGGGACCGGGGAATGCCAAGCCCGGATATACGCTGAGCCCCTGGCGGTAACCCGGTATGCCCAGCGGCTGGAGCTTTTTGATCCCGGGTTCGCCCTGTGGACTCCCTATCCGTCTCCCCTGGGCCTGCTGGCCGGTGTGCGGCCCGGACAGGAGGGGTCCTGGAGCGCCATATCCCTGGAAAATCCGGGGCTGGTCGCGCCGGGCTTCCGGCTGTTGCCCGGGTTGTTTCAGGCGATGCAGGCAGGGGAGGGGCTTCCGGATGCCGGACTGTTCGATCCCCTGGATCTTCTGAACCGCAAGGATGGCGATTCCCTGGTGGCGGTGCAGGAGCGCGGCGGGGAGCGGGAGATTTCAGTGTATCCCCCGGATGACCACTGGGCGGGGGTCGGCCCGTGGAGCGCTGGCCGCCCGGGAGCCGCCGGGCTTCCGATCAGCCTGCCCGCGGATTTCGGGTCGTTCCCCCTGGATGGTCAGCGTGGCGGCGTCTATGCAATTACGCTGGGGGTGCCGTCCCGGGTGAGCATCTATACCTCCGGCGGGGTGGATACCGCCGGGGCGCTGTATGACTCCACCGGCTGGCAAATTGCCCTGGGGCGGGGTGGCGCGGCTGATGGCCGGGGGTTTCTCCTGAACAGGACCCTGGCCAGCGGCGGCTATCGCCTGGAGATCACTGCCCCGGAGGGTGAGGAGTTCAGCCTGTATCTGGAGCCGGCCCCCCCGGGCCCCGTTGCCGATGAGGACCTGGAAGGCTGCCTGCTGGGCGCCGGTCTGGCGCGCAGTGGGGCATCGGAGTTGTCCAGGCTGGCCTGTCAGGGGCGGGGGGTGATCAGTCTGGCGGGGCTGGAGTCCTTCACCGGCCTGAGAGAGGCCGACCTGTCCTGGAACCGCGTGGCGGACCTCACTCCCCTGGCGGGACTGGGCCTGACCTGGCTGAACCTGGACGGCAATCCCCTGGCCGACACGGCGCCGCTGGCATCTCTCCAGGGGCTGCTCCGGCTCTCCCTGGCCCAGGTGCGTCTGGACGATGCGCAACTGTCCCGGCTGGAACTGCTGGCCCGGGAACGGCTGGTATATCTCAATCTGCGCGGGGCCACCGGCTTCAGTCCGGAAGCCCTGAGCGCTCTCAGGCGGGCTCTGCCTGCTGCGCACATCATCGCCCCCGACGGCTCGGTGATGGAGTAAAGGCTGCCGGCCCTATCGCCCAACGGCCTGCTGCACGGCGGAGGCCGGGTCGATGGTGCGCTCGGGGGGGGAGCCCCGGCGGAGCTGGTTGATGGCCGCGGTGATGCCGTTCAGCGTGAGCGGAAACATGCTTTCGGCAAAAACCGACCGCACCAGCGAAATGGAATAAATCTGCCGCCAGTCCTCCCGGGGCTCCGGGTTGAGCCATACCGAGTGCGGAAAGGCTTCCCGCAGGCGGGCCAGCCAGACCAGCCCCGGCTCCTGGTTGAAGTGATCCACGCTGCCCCCCTGCTGAAGCAGTTCGTAGGGGCTCATGGAGGCATCACCCACGATTATCAGCCGGTAGTCGCGGTTGTACTTGTGCAGGATGTCGAAGGTGGCCCGCCGGCCCTCCCAGCGGTATTCCTCCAGCCAGACGTTCTCATACACGCAGTTGTGAAAATAGAAGGTCTCCAGGTGCTTGAACTCGGTGCGTGCCGAGGAAAACAGCTGCTCGCAGCGCCGCACATGGGGGGTCATGGAACCGCCAATGTCGAAGAACAGCAGCACCTTCACAGCGTTGCGGCGGCTGGGGCGCATCAGCACATCGTACATCATCCCCTTGCGGGCCGTGTCCCTGATGGTGCCGTCCAGGTCCAGCTCATCGGGGTGCCCCTCGCGTGTGAAGCGCCGCAGGCGGCGCAGGGCCATCTTGATGTTGCGGGTGTCGAGCACCATGTCTCCGGCCAGGCCCTGGTAGAGCCGCTGATCCCACACCTTTACGGCGCTCCCCCGGCGTTTCCCCGCGTCGCCCACCCTGATTCCCGCCGGGTTGTACCCCCCGGAGCCAAAGGGGCTGGTGCCTCCGGTGCCTACCCATTTATTGCCTCCCTGATGGGCCTCTTTCTGCTCCCGGCTGCGTTCCGCGAAGGTTTTCATAATATCCTCCCAGCTCCCCAGGGCCTCGATGCGCGCCATTTCCTCCGGCGTGAACAGCCGCTCCAGACCGGACCTGAGCCATTCGGCGGGAATCTGTCCCGCGCTTAGGCTGAGCACCCGGTCCGTGCCTTGAAAATAATGGGCGAAGGCCCTGTCGAAGGGGTCGAAATACCGTTCATCCTTGACCAGCGCGGCCCGGCACAAGTAGTAGAACTGTTCCGCATCGGGCTCGATAACCCGCCGGGACAGCGCGTCCAGAAGCGCCAGGAACTCCTTTACCGAAACCGGCACTCCGGCGGCGCGCAGTATGTGTAGGAAATCGGCGAACATGAATCCTCGGGCTCCCTGACGCCCGGTATGGGCAGTGGGGGCGGTTCAGTTTCCGGGCTGGCTAAAAACGCCGCTGGACAAAACCCATTTTCTCGAAAAGCTGGATGTCCTGCTCGTTTTTCAGCATGGCTCCGTGCAGAGGAGGCAGCTCCCGGGCCAGGTCCAGTTCCTTGAGCCGGGAAGGAGGTATGTTTTCCACCAGCAGCAGCCGTATCCAGTCGATCAGCTCGCTGGTGGTGGGTTTTTTCTTCAGCCCCTGCACCTCGCGGAACTTGAAAAACACCTCCAGGGCCTCCCGGAGCAATTCCTCGTGCAGCCCCGGATGATGCACGCTGATAATCTGCCGCATGGTCTCCGGGTCGGGAAAGCGGATGTAGTGGAAAAAACACCGCCGCAGGAAGGCGTCCGGCAGTTCCTTCTCGTTGTTGCTGGTTATGATGACCACCGGCCGCTGCCGGGCCTGCACCATCTCGCCGGTTTCATACACATGGAACTCCATCCGGTCCAGTTCCAGCAGCAGATCATTGGGAAACTCGATGTCGGCCTTGTCTATCTCGTCTATGAGCAGCACCACCTTTTGCTCGGCGCTGAAGGCCTCCCATATCTTGCCGCGCCTGATATATGCACCGATGTCCTTGAGCCGGTCCTCGCCCAGCTGGCTGTCCCGGAGCCGGGACACCGCGTCGTACTCGTAGAGCCCCTGCTGGGCCGTGGTGGTGGACTTGATGTGCCAGGGGATTATCTCCATGCCCAATGCGGAGGCGACCTCGTGGGCCAGCATGGTCTTGCCGGTGCCCGGCTCGCCCTTCACCAGCAGGGGCTTTTCCAGCGCAATGGCGGCATTGACCGCCACCTGGAGATCGTCCGTGGCGATATAGCTGCTGGTGCCGTTGAATTTGCTTTTTTTCATGGGGCTTGCCGGTTGTTTTGTGGGGGCCCGCTGCCGTCGGGTCGTTCCTGGATTATGTTAATGTGAAAATATCATGACCTGCCCCGGGCATCAAATAAGTCCCATTTGGCAGTTTTTAAAGCCTGGGCTATTCTGAAATGATAAAAATAACTGTTTTGTCATTTTCTATCTGTTGACAGATTTTTTGTGATCATGTTACATATTTTTGTTTTCTGGCTTTTTATTTTAATGGATTTTACCCGGAAAGAACCTAAGGGTGCTATTATTCGGGTGTGATCCAGTCGCCGCGGGAAAAAAGGGCAGTATTTGCAGTACACGCGTACCGCGGATGAAAATTCCGGGTAATATTAAATAATTTTGCAGGGTGCGAATCCGGCAGAAATGGGTGTCAAATTACCGGGAAAAGGTTTCCTGGGGCCCATTGTAAAAGATTAGTCATGCTTCGTCCCGCCCATTTGGGGGGATCGGATCGGTCCGGCGCTAAAAGCCGGCACGGAAGCCCGGCCAAACCCGGAAAAAGCAGACCTTACCGACAAACACAAAACAGGAAACACCAGTTACCGCCATGAATTACCTGGATTCCCCATATCTGCAAAGAGTTTTTGATTTTGACATATTGCACATGGAGCTGAACACGTTCCTGTTCATGCTGGTGGTCATTCTGATCGTCATGGTGAGCCTGAACACGCTTTTGTTCCGCCCCATCCTGAGAACCCTGGACAACCGCGCCGCCCTGAAGAACTCTTTGGAGAAAGGCGTTTCGGGTTCCATGGAGGAAATTCAGAGCCTTACCGAGAAATACCAGCTGGATCTGGCCAAGGTGCTGGACCAGGTGGCCTCCGTGCGGGGGGAAAGTCACAAGACCACCCAGAAGGTCGTCTCGGAAATACTGGAAAAGTCGCGTGAGGAATCCCAGCAGAACTTCCAGCAGTCCCTGGGAGAATTGCAAAAGCAGATGGAGGCCGTTCGCGTTCAGCTGGCGGATGAGGCGCGCACACTGGCCGACAAGGCCGCCCAGAAACTGCTGGGTGCGTAGGATATAGGCATTAAAACAGCCCGCCTGACGGGCCATCGGATAACCTGAGGATATATCGAAGTGGCATTTCTCAACACCTGCCGTTCAGCCCTGGCCGGAATAATGCGATTTTTGACTCTCGCGGCGGCCACAACCATACCCTGGACCGCGACGGCCCTGGCCGCCGGCGGAGCCAGCACGGACCCCTGGGGCGATCTTTTGCACAAGGCCATCAACTTCGTGGTGCTGGTGGCGCTGCTGGTTTATTTCCTGCGCAAGCCCATCCCCGGATTTCTTCGCAAGACGGCCGGTGAGGCCAAGGAGCAGCTTGAGGCGGCCCGCGAGGCGGCCCGCAAGGCCGAGGAGGAACTGGCCGCCCAGAAGGCCAAGATAGCCGGGCTGCAGCAGGAACTGGAGCGGATGGTGCAAAAGGCCCGCGAGGATGCCGAAGCCGAGCAGAAGCTGCTTGTTGCCGATGCACAAACACAGGCCGAACGCATCAAGTCCCATGTCCAGGCGCAGATGGAGCAGGAGGTGCGCAAGGCCACTGCGGTGCTGCGCCGGGAGATGGCGGAGGAAATGGTCAAAGTGGCTGAGGAAATCATTAAAAAGCGCATGGACCCCGCCGCAAGCAGCAAGGTCATTGACAGGTTTATCCAGCAGCTGGAGGGATCAAGATGAGCTCCATGGTAATCGCCAAACGGTACGCAAAAGCCCTGATGAACCTTGCGGTCAAGGAAAATAGCGTTGAGCAGGTGGGCGAGGGGCTGGACACCCTTGCCGACGCCCTGGTGGAATCGGCGGAATTCGCCGCCGCCCTGGCGGACCCGAAAGTGCCCCAGAGCGTCAAGGCCCAGATCATGGCCGAAGTGTTGAAAAAGGCCCAGGCCCACACCCTGGTTTCCAATTTTGTGCGCCTCCTGACGGAAAAGCGCCGGCTGGTCCTGATGGGCGAGATCCGGACCGCGTTTCATCAGCTGGCCGACGAGAAGGCCGGCCGGGCCTATGCCCGCGTCAGGGTGGCCGAAAAACTGACCGGGGATCAGGAAGCCCGGCTGAAAAAGCAGCTGGAGAACCTCTCCGGCAAGAATCTTACCCTGCAGGTGACCGTTGACCCCGACCTTTTGGGTGGAGCGGTGGCCCGGATCGGCAGCACGGTCTGGGATGGGAGCCTGCGTAATCAACTGGATCAAATCAGACAATCGTTCATTGAAGGATAGTTGACAAATGAAATTGCGCGCCGAGGAAATCAGTTCCATTCTGGAACAGCAGATAGCCTCCTTCGACAAGAAGGTGGATACCCGTGAGGTAGGAACAATTCTCACAGTTGGAGACGGGATCGCCCGCGTTCACGGCCTGGAAAACGTCAAGGCCGGTGAGTTGCTGGAGTTCCCCGGTGGAATTTCCGGGATCGCCCTGAACCTGGAAGAGGACAACGTGGGGGTGGTGCTGATGGGCGGCGAGTCCAGCCTCAAGGAGGGCGACGAGGTCCGCCGCACCGACCGCATTGCCGAGGTTCCCGTTGGTGACGCCATGCTGGGCCGGGTGGTCAACCCCCTCGGGCAGCCCCTGGACGGCAAGGGCCCCATCAAGAGCGAAGGCACGAACAACCTGGATATCGTGGCTCCCGGCATCGTAAAGCGCCAGCCGGTGAACCAGCCCCTGCAGACCGGCATCATGGCCATCGACGCCATGATCCCCATCGGGCGGGGCCAGCGCGAGCTTATCATCGGCGACCGCCAGACCGGCAAGACCGCCATCGCCATCGATACCATCATCAACCAGAAGGGCGGCGACGTCGTCTGCATCTATGTGGCCATCGGCCAGAAAAACTCCTCGGTGGCCAACGTGGTCAAGAAGCTGGAGGACCAGGGCGCCATGGATTACACCATTGTCGTTTCTGCCTCGGCCTCCGACCCGGCTCCCCTGCAGTACATCGCCCCCATGGCCGGTTGCAGCATCGGTGAATACTTCATGAACAAGGGCCAGCACGTTCTGCTGGTCTATGATGATCTTTCCAAGCAGGCCGTGGCCTACCGGCAGCTTTCGCTGCTGCTGCGGCGGCCCCCGGGCCGTGAGGCCTATCCGGGCGACGTGTTCTACCTGCATTCACGCCTGCTGGAACGTGCCGCCAAGCTCAGCGATAAAAACGGCGGGGGCTCCCTCACCGCGCTGCCGATCATCGAGACCCAGGCCGGCGACATCTCGGCCTATATCCCCACCAACGTGATTTCCATCACCGACGGGCAGATCTTCCTCAGCACCGACCTGTTCAACTCGGGCATCCGGCCGGCCATCAACGTCGGACTCAGCGTGTCCCGCGTGGGCGGGGCCGCCCAGGTGAAGGCCATTAGAAAGGTGGCGGGGACCATGAAGCTGGAACTGGCCCAGTACCGTGAGAAGGCCGCCTTCGCCCAGTTCGGCTCCGACCTGGACAAGGCCACCCAGATGCAACTGGCCCGCGGCGAGCGCCTGACCGAACTGCTCAAGCAGTTGCAATACCAACCCAAGGAAGTGACCGATCAGGTGATATCCATCTTCGCCGGGACTTCCGGCGGGCTGGACGACCTGCCGGTGAATCAGGTCAAGAAGTTCGAGGCCGAGTTCACCAGCTTCATCCATACCCGGTATGCCCAACTGCATAAATCCATTTCCGATTCCAAGAGCCTGGAAGACGAGGACCGCGAGGCCCTGAAAAAGGCCCTCAAGGAATTCAAGGAAAGCTACAAGGCGTAAGATGGCGACATTAAGAGACATCAAGCGCCGCATTGACAGCGTGCGCAACACCCGGCAGATCACCAGCGCCATGAAGATGGTGTCCACCGCGAAGCTGAACCGGGCCCAGAATCAGGTGCGGGCCGCCCAGCCTTACTCGGAGGAACTGCGCAGCATGGTGACCTCAATTTCCTCAGGGCTGACCGCTGATGACCACCAGCTGTTTCAGTCCCCTGAGGGCGGATCCTCGGTGGTGATGCTCTTCACCTCGGACCGGGGGTTGTGCGGGGCCTTCAACACGGCGCTGTGCAAGAACCTGGAGCGCCATGTGGCCGCCAACCGGGAGACCTTTCCCGACCTGGAGATCATAACCATTGGCCGCACCGGTAATGACTACTTCAAGAAGCGCGGCTTCAAGATCCGCCGCTCGGTGCTGTACGCCAAGCCCGACGAGCGCAAGCTTCATATCAAGGACCTGATCGAGGAGCTGAACGGAGCGTTCATCAGCGGAGAAGTGGGGCGGCTGTTCCTGGCCTACAATCACTTCAACAACCCCATCAGCCAGGAGCCCCGGGTGACGCAGCTTTTGCCCATCGCACCGCCCAAGGCAACCGGGGTGGCCGGAGAGGAAAAGGCAAAGGATCAGCCCGCCACGGCACGGGAGCTTATATTCGAGCCTTCCCGCGAGCATATCCTGGATCTGCTGCTGCCGCGCTACATGGAGAACCAGTGCTTCCTGGCCCATCTCAATACCGAAGCCGGCGAGCATGGCGCGCGCATGGTCGCCATGGATGGAGCCACCAGGAACGCGGGGGATATGATCGAACGCCTGACACTGCAATACAACCGGGTGCGCCAGGCCGCCATTACGAAGGAACTGATCGAGATCGTGAACGGCGCCCAGGCCATCTGACAGGCTCCGGGTGCCCGGGTTATTTCGGGCAGTTTTTTCAGGCAGTATATTTTTTTAACAGCAACAGGTTCCGGGACGGGAAACCGTCGTCGGGAAAAACGATAGAAACAACAAACCGCTAACAAGCTACGGGATAGTAAATAAAATGGCCAAAGGACATGTGGTACAGGTGATGGGACCGGTGGTGGACATCGCCTTTTCGGAAGGTTCGCTGCCGGCGATTCTGAACGCCGTGCGTATTGACATGAAGGAAGGCGGGCAGGACAAGCCCATTATCTGCGAGGTGCAGCAGCACCTGGGCGAATCGGTCGTGCGCACTGTGGCCATGTCCAGCACCGACGGCGTTTCGCGCGGCATGGTGGTCGTGGACCTGGATACTCCCATCTCCGTCCCTGTGGGCAAGGAAGTGCTGGGGCGCATCCTGAACGTCATCGGTGAGCCGGTGGACGAAGCCGGCGATGTGAATGCCAAGACCTTCCGGTCCATACACCAGACTCCGCCCACCTTTGAGGAGCAGGAAACCGGCACCAGCATGTTTGTCACCGGCATCAAGGTCATCGACCTGCTGTGCCCCTATGCCCGCGGCGGCAAGATCGGATTGTTCGGCGGTGCCGGGGTGGGCAAGACCGTGGTCATCATGGAGCTCATCCGCAACATCGCCTCGGAGCACGGCGGTTACTCGGTATTTGCCGGGGTGGGTGAGCGGACCCGCGAGGGTAACGACCTGTGGCTGGAGATGAAGGAGTCGGGCGTGCTGGAAAAGACAGCCCTGATCTACGGCCAGATGAACGAGCCCCCCGGAGCCCGCGCCCGCGTGGCCCTCACCGGACTGACCGTGGCCGAGCACTTCCGCGACGAGTTCAAGGCCGACGTGCTGATGTTCATCGACAATATCTTCCGCTTCACCCAGGCCGGTTCCGAGGTGTCCGCCCTGCTGGGCCGCGTGCCCAGCGCCGTGGGTTATCAGCCCACGCTGGCCACCGAGATGGGTGCCCTGCAGGAGCGCATCACCACCACCAAGAACGGCTCCATCACCTCGGTGCAGGCCATCTATGTGCCCGCCGACGACCTGACCGACCCTGCGCCGGCCACCGCCTTCGCGCACCTGGACGCCACCACCGTGCTCAGCCGGGCCATCACCGAGCTGGGTATCTACCCGGCGGTGGACCCGCTGGACTCCACCTCCCGGATTCTTGACCCGGCAATCGTGGGCGAGGAGCACTTCCGGGTGGCCCGCGAGGTGCAGCGGGTGCTGCAGCGCTACAAGGACCTGCAGGACATTATCGCCATTCTGGGTATGGACGAGCTTTCCGATGAGGACAAGTCCCTGGTGGAACGCGCCCGCAAGATCCAGCGCTTCCTCTCCCAGCCCTTCTTCGTGGCCGAGCA
>Ga0224501_10002432_pt1 | contig 14633 bp, 17 predicted proteins | sample SF_Oct11_sed_USG_4_FD_169105 | JGI IMG/M metagenome (GOLD analysis project Ga0224501, IMG submission 169105) | Sediment microbial communities from San Francisco Bay, California, United States - SF_Oct11_sed_USGS_8_1 | ecosystem: Environmental > Aquatic > Marine > Sediment | place: USA...
TGGAATATGCAGAAGGATACAGGGCAAGGATGAACGTGCTTGAAGAAAAGATGAAGCCAATGGAAGGCGCAGGTGGAAATATTTCAGGTTCAGAGAAGAAAGAAAACTACGAAGACCCAGACTAGTTACATCGGATATTGAAAATCATAGGAAATAGTTAAAAGAAAAAAGAGTTATCTAAAAATAGGCAATGAGTAGTTTTCAAAAAATCTTTGATTGGAAAACTTATATTTTTACTGCATTAGCATTGATATCATTTTCAAATTTTGTAGTCGTTTTATTTGGGCAAACAATACCAGGAATTTTTATGACATTTTTCAAAGTAGCTGGAGAATATGTGATTTTAGGAACAGTACTCACTTTTGCACTTGTATGGCTTCTTAAAGCAAAACCACATAATCGTCCCAGAGAATATTCAATAATAGTATTTGATGTGTTTGGAAGAAAAAACCAAATTGATGGCATTAGAACAAAATTCAAAACACACGATGTTGCATGGAGTTTTATGAAACAATATAAGAAATCATATCCTCTATACAACTTTGCATTAGTCTCAGAAATTTCAAAGTTAGACAAACCTACAATTTATAGATACATCTAATTCAAACTTTTATTCAGGATTACGTAGAGAAATAGATGGAGTTTTCTATTTTAGTTGATTCTTTCTACAAAATGGAATCCACTAGAAAGAGATTAGAGTTGACACAATTTCTAGTGGATCTATTTGAGAAGACACCTCACAAAGTTATTTCAAAAATAGTATATCTCATACAAGGAAAGCTAAGGCCTGATTTTGAGGGAATCGAATTAGGAGTTGCTGAAAAACTTGCAATTAGATCAATTTCAAAGTCATCAGGAATTCCAATTAAGAGAATAGAGGATGAATACAGAAAGGGAGGAGATCTAGGACATGCCGCATCAGTGATATTGGAACAAAAAACACAAACAACATTTCTTGTAGAAGACATAACAGTAGAAAGAGTCTATGAAACATTATTCAAAATTGCCAAGTTAGAAGGCTCTCGTTCACAAGACATGAAGATGAAGTACATATCGAGTTTACTAAATGACGCAAATCCGTTAGAGGCAAGTTACATTTTAAAAATTTTGTTGGGGACTTTGAGATTAGGAATTGCAGAGAATACGGTAATGGATGCATTGGCAATAGCATTTTCAGGAGATAAAAATAATAGAAAAATATTACAACATGCATACAATGTCTCCAGTGATTTAGGAAAAGTTGCTGAAACCATTGTCACCAAGGGTATTGAAGGAATTGAAAAATTTGAAATAATTTTGTTCAATCCAATTAGGCCAATGCTTGCAGACAGAGTGAAAAGTGAAAAAGAAGCAATTGAGAGAATGGGAAAACGGTTTGCAGCAGAATACAAATTAGATGGAGAAAGAGTTCAACTCCACATAGAAGGAAAAAAAGTAGTGTTGTTTTCTAGAAGTTTAGAAAATATTTCAAATTACTATCCAGATATCATAGAAAAAATTCCTAAAATGATTCAAGTAGACAACATCATACTAGAAGCAGAAGCTGTTGCAATGAATGAAAATACAGGAGAGTTTCTACCATTTCAAGAATTAATGCATAGAAGAAGGAAATACAAAATAGAGAAAGCAGTCACACAATATCCAATCACAGTGAATTTGTTTGATATTTTGTATTGTAATGGAAAAAGTTGCTTGGAATTAAGCTATAAAGAGAGAAGAGAAAAATTAGAAAAAAGTGTAAAAGAGAATGATTTTGTAAAATACATTCCCATGAATATCGTTAAAGATGAAAATGAGATTGAAGATTTTATGGAAAATAGCATCAATGCAGGAAGTGAAGGTTTGATGTTAAAGATGCTAGACAAACCATATCAAGCAGGTTCAAGAGGAAGTTATTGGCTAAAATTAAAACGAGAATATCAAAATGAATTAGGAGATAGTTTAGATCTTGTGGTAATAGGAGGGTTTTTTGGAAAGGGAAGAAGAACGGGTAATTATGGAACACTGCTGTTAGCAACATACAATGAAGATGAAGACACATTTCCAAGTATTTGTAAAGTAGGAACAGGATTTTCAGACGAATCTTTGGATCAATTATATCAGATTTTACATCCAAAAGTTACAATCAAAAAAAATCCACGCATTATAAGTGAGATGGAAGCTGATGTATGGTTTGAACCAGAGTTAGTAATAGAAGTTGTTGCGTCAGAAATCACACTCAGTCCAATTCACAAAGCTGCGAAAGATGTGATAAGAAAAGGGGCAGGTCTTGCATTGAGATTTCCAAAGTTTACTGGAAAGATTAGAGTTGAAAAAGCAGTTGAAGATGCATCAACTAATGAAGAAGTAATCACATTATACAGAGGGCAAAAAAAAGTGGCACATGATAAAAATTTGATGTAAACATGCTTAAAAAACATCAAAAATCATAAAGGATTTAAATTACCTGAAGATTTTTTACATTCTGTTATGTATAGCGGAGAGCTTGAGGTTCAAGCAAAAAGAAAGGCTATAGCAGTTTTACAAGACGAAATAAATAGAATTCTAAATGCTGCCAGAGAACTAGCTACACTTCCTGAACTTATGATGAAAAAGGACAAGACAGGAATTAAGAACGCATTAGAACAGATTTCCACGATTGAGGAAGAAGTGGAAAGTCTAAGAAGAAAGATTACCCGTGAAGTAGCAGATGTAGGAGGATTAATCATGAACAGAGAAAATCTTCTAAATACAGCATACACAATGGATGAAATTGCAGGATATATTACAGGTATTTCATTCAAACTATCAAACGTAAAACCAGCCACACTAAAAAGTTCAAAACTTGATCAAGACATTACAAAATTAATCGAACTAGTTGTTGATGAAGTCTACAAGTTAAATGAAATCATTAGAAGCCTCAACACAAACACTGCAAATGCAATTGAATTAGCTCAAGAAACACAGACAATTGAAAGAGAAATTGACATAAAATATAGAGACGCCACAATTAAACTTCTAAACGAGGTGACATCCACAAAAGAATTGATGTTGATTAAAGATGTGATAGAAGGAATTGAAGAGATGTCAGACAAGTGTCAAAGAGTGTCAGATTCTTTCATATTACTGGCATTGAGCTTATAAACGATTCATCCTAATTTTTACTTTATTTTTAATATTTTACAAAAATGTTGAGATAAACTAGAGAATTCATATACATAAAATATTTTAAAAAACCGATGAAAAGCGAATTAATAGAAAATAGAATTATTATTTGGGATATTGAGAATTCACGTAAACTTTTCAGTCAAGGATATTATGGAAAGCCAATAGGAATTCCAAAACCAAAAATTGAAGAAATTGATGCGCCATTGATTTTGGACCTAATTGAAGGATTATATCTCTTAGAAAATAAAAAAATTACAATTACAAAATCAAAACAAAAAATTACAGCAGAAGAGTTAATTGAGATTTGTAAAAAAGAAGTTCATGAATTTGATAAAAAATATTTGGTTTACAAAAATTTTCGAGATAAAGGATACATCATCAATCCAGGAATAAAATTTGGTTGTGATTTTGCTGTTTATGAGAAAGGTCCGGGAATTGATCATGCGCCATTTTTAATTCAAGTTTATACTAGAAATGAATCTATTTCAGCAACAGGAATTGTTCTTGCAGGACGACTCGCAACAACAGTCAGAAAACAATTCATTTTAGCAATCCCAAAAGGAAAAGACAAAGTTGATTTTCTTGCGTTGGATTGGTGGAAGGCCTAAACGGATTTTATGTGACCAGCGATTCTGTCATAAATGTCAAAAAGTTCTTTGGTAATTCCAAAAGCCAGATGATTATTCCATTTATTTCTAATTCGAATTGCGCCATCAGTAGGTTCAACGTAGATTGTTGCATCCCTAACGGATTGTTTAGCAATCATCTCATTTAGTTCATCATCTGCATTGAGTTTTGATGCTAAACTTCCAGCCCCAACCCATTCAACTTTTTGAACAGTTTTTGCTGCAAAATGACCTTTTGTTGAAAGTTTTGTTTTTGCAACATAGTTTCCAACAGCAGCACCAGATTCTTTTTTTACAATGAAATGTGCTTGAAACCTATCTAAGGCGCCCCAAGGAAGTGGATCTGGATCTTGCATTTTTATCCCTTTTGAATAATCTGTATTGTGTCAATATTTGAATTCTTGACATCAAGACACCCCCTATTAGTTATCATTCTCGCGGTATGAGCAAAATATCTACTATAGTAATCACCTTTTTCAACATCATCAGTTCCAATTTCTTTGGGTTCAGAATCAACCCCAATCTCTTTTAGCATATTGCAAAATTTCTCAGGCCACGTTTGATAAACAAACGTATCGGGTTCTGTATCATGCATTAAAAATCATCAACCATACCCACAAATAAAGATATCAAGAAAAAAGACACTGAGATCAATCAAATTAAATATCACAGAATGTTTGAATCCTTAACTATGTTAAAATTCCAAAACAAGATTGCCCTAGTCACAGGAAGCGGAACTGGAATAGGCAAAGCCATTGCTACAAAATTCATTGAAGAAGGAGCAAGCGTGATAATTCTTGGAAGAAGAAAAGAACCATTAGAAGAAGCAGCAAAGGAACTTGAAGGGAGGATCCCTCAAGGGACAAATGCATCAGTTAGAATTTTTGCAGGAGTTGATGTTGCCGATGAAACAGCAATGAACAACATGTTTGACATACTAAAAAATGATAACGTAATTTTAGATTATATTATTAATAATGCAGGAGTTTCAGGTCCTGTTACTTGTTTTGCAAATGCTCCACTTGATGAGTTTAAAAGTACAATAGGAATTCATCTAACCGGAACATTTTGGGGCTCTGTTCAGGCGCTAAAAGTAATGAAAGAAGGTGGAAAAATAATTACAATTTCAACATTTTTTACAGAAGAAAGACCATTAGAACAAAGACCCTACAGATTTAGAAGTCCATATACGGCATCACAAGGTGCAAAAAATAGATTAGCAGAATTAATGTCATGGGAATTAACAGATAAGGGAATCATTTCAATTGCAACAAATCCGGGACCAGTCCATTCGGATAGAATTTACAAAACAGTTTACCCAAAAGCTGCGGCAGAATTTATGAGAGTTAGTGGATTTGAAGATTTAATTCCAACAGAAGTAGATGAAGCAAACAAAGAATTGCTTCCATTATTAGGAGAAGATGAAAACATTGTCAAAGAAGGAATTGTAAAAGCAGCAACAAAACTTGCAAATGGCAAAGACGTTTCAAAATTAGCTGAGACATTTACAAATCTACTAAATAAAATACAGACCATAGCAGAAAAAGTTCAAAACAACACATCACATATGATTGCAAACAAGGAGTTTCTATCACAAAGTCAAGTCGCAGAATCAGTACTCAATCTTTGTGATGATGAAATTGCAAAAATAATTAACGGTAAAGTAATTCCAGGAGACAGAGTATTTTATCCAGTGAAACCACATATTGGAACCACCACGCCTGGAGTTCATCAACCAGATTTTACAGGAAAAGCAGTTGTTTTTACAATTGATGCAACTGATAAAGAAGATGCTGAACGAGTTGAGTTTTTGGCACAACATGTTGAGAAAAATGGAGGAAAAGTAGCATGTTTCATATCTGAATCAACATCAACAGAATTACAAGAACACATCAGTAGTAAATTTCACGCTCATGTGATTGACATAAAGAATCCTGAGGAAGTGGAAAGATGGTTAAATACTGCAAAAACTAACATTGGAGATATCCTAGGTGTTATTCATCTAACTGGAAAACTACCAGATATATCAAAATTAACAGAATTATCAAGAAATGAGTGGGAAGCATTAACTGAAAAATTTATCTCAACTCCAGCCATAGTTGCACAAAGAGCACTTGAACAATTTGTTCCAGGTGGAAGTAAAGACCCACGTCTTTACAAAGATGCAAAAGGGGCAATCATGATAATTGGACCAGACTTGCCAATTGGAAAGAAAGTTACAGGTACACAAAGAGCACAAGTAGAAGTTTTCAGAGGAGCGCTACGACCATTTACAACCACAGTTAATCAAGAACTAAGTGACGTTCTTAGTTCAAAAATCAGAATGTTTACAATTTTCCCAGGTTCTGTAACGGGTTCAGTGCCAAACAATCAAAGAATTGCAGACGCATTTAATTTTCTAGTATCAGAAAATGCATATTTATCATCAGAGATAGTTTTCTGTGTTGATGAATCAAGATAACAATGAAAAAATTTTCAGAATTTAGAGTAGGCGATTCATTTTATTCCACATGCAGTATTTCAGATAAAGAATTAGAAGAATATCTAAATTTTTCAAGAGTCAGAAACGCATTCTTAGAGGATAGAAAAAAGGAAGAACAAAAAATAGTTTCAGGCAGAGCAATCCTATCAAGAATGGAAGGAGAGTTTACAAGACTGAATCAAATTTACGGAAACCATATTGTTTTTATTGGAACAGATGGAGATCCAGAATGGAAATATAGAAACACTCGATTTCTAAAGACATTACGTACTAATCAAATTTTGAAATTAAAATTTACAGTATCACAAAAAGATGATATTGACGATGAATTTGGAAAAATTGGAATTGATTATGAAGGAACCAACCAAGAAGGTGAAACAATTGTTCTTTCAAAAAGAAACATTTACAGAATAAAGAAAGAACCACCAAGATAAATAAAATACTAAAGTTAACTAGGTCCTCATCAATTCCCAGATCAGATGAGCAATTATTTTACAAAATAAGTATGAAACTGCAAGAATTAGTTTAGTCTAAAATCCAAGAAATTCAACATTACCTATTAATGAATCAAAAAAAAGTTTACCTGCAGCAACCAAAATCACAACAGAAACCACAATCTGCAGATACCTTTCTTTAATATCAACAGACAACCGTGCACCAATCAATCCTCCAGCAAAAGAACCAATTGCCAGGAATCCTGCTTGAGTAAAATCAGGATGGCCAAGAAGACTATGCGAAATAACTCCAGACAAGGAGGAGAATAACAATATCAATTGAGACGTAGGAGCTGCCCTTTTCATGGTCATTCCCATTCCAACAATCATTAAAGGAACAAAGATAATGCCCCCACCTATTCCAAAAAATGCAGAAATGATTCCTGCAAAGAAGCTTGCACCTATTGCAAAAATCATTATTTGTTTAGATAATATTTTTTCTTTATTTTCAATTTTTTTTTTCAGAAAAATGTAAGCTGCTGATGCTATCAATACAAAACCAAATAAAATTTTAAAAATATCAGGCGTTACGTCAGTTGAAATTATTGCACCCAAAATAGTACCAGGAATTGAAAGTAATCCAAGTTTCAATCCCAGAGAGAGTTCGATTCTTTTTTGTTTAGAATATGAAATAGTAGATGCAACAGCATTACTCAATGCAGCAAAAAGACTGTTACTTGCAGCAGTCGTGGGAGGAAACCCAAGAAATGTCAATATTGGAACTATAACTATTCCCCCACCAAGACCAATCATCGAACCTAAAATTCCAGCTGCAAATCCTAAAAGAATTAGCCACAATTGTTCAATCATTGTAATTGTCAATCAAAAAATTTTGCCGTATATAATCAAACTAGTTAAGAACAATTAATGTCCACAAATAAGATTCATCAGTAGAGGTAATCTCCAAGATTAAACTCTTGTTTTCTAAACCCGTAATTTCAGATTTGAGTGTGGTTTGAGAAGACATGGCGTATTTTTCTTCGGCAGCGTCAAGCCAAGATTGTATAGATTCAAAACCTCCTGGACGATGTACTTTCCAGCAATCACAAATCAATGTCTGAATCATGGTCTGAAAAACAATGTTGATCTCATCCTTTTTCGAATTCAATGAGGGTGAAGCATCAATTATCGCAAGTGCCATAACAGGATCATCATATGTTCCACCCATGTTTAGATTTCCAATAGTTTTTCCATCAGAATTTAAGAGCGCAGCAGTAGCACAATACTCTACAGTTTGCATAGTGTTTATAGAATCAAAGTAGGTGCAATACTGATCTATTGTTTGATCAGTTATTGGGATAGAAGGAGACATAGAAATATTTTGTGTGGCAAGGGATTTTTGTATTTTTTCTACATCGTTAAATGTGAAATCAGTGCCATAACTAGAATTTGAAATATTAGATTCCAAGGAATCTTCGGAAATTAAAATAAATGAAAAAATACCAACAATTCCAAAACTAATCAAAATTAAAACTAATATTATTTTATTCATTACAACCATTTAAAATTGTCTCACATAAGGATTTTTAAAATTAAATAGAAATAATGTTCAATACAGAATCTTTTGTGATGTTGTTTCGTTCAACAAATCCAGATGTGACTTCAAGGATATATACTGCTTCACCATCAGGCACTATGCTTTGACAAGTTGTAATTTCTAAAGGACTTTTGCATGGAGGAATATTTTTTTCAATATGTACAACTTTACCGTCTTCATCAAACCAAATCATATCAAGTGAAAATTGCATATTGAGCATCCAAAGAGAATAAAGACCAGATTGTTCAAATACAAAGATCATTCCTTGATCATAGGGCAATTCATCTTGGAACATTAAACCACGAACACGTCTTGGCTCCGTGTCTGCAATCTGTACCTCTAAAGGAATATCATCAACCTTTATGGTACCTCTAGGGAACTCAACAGATTCTAATTTACTTTCACTTGGAATAGACATCAAACCAACTACACCAATAATCACAGCAGCAATAAAAATAGGAATCAGTACTTGTGATCTTGTAGTCATGAATAGATTTCTTTCAGTCCTTTTAAAAACTAAATGTGTTACATTATAGAATTCTTAAACTCACTTATTGATGAAAGTGTATTTTTCGTTTCATGACCAATATCATGAATAGTAGATCCATTGTATTTCTTGTCAAGATATCTCCCTGCAACGATCATCGGACCTCCAACAGCACAAGTGACGCCAGTTGGTTCTGGAATCCATAACATCAAAAATCCAATTTTTTGGAGTTTTTTACCAGGCGCGGGAGCCTTCTGAAGAGCACCCAATGAGTCATTGGCATGTTTGCGGTCAATTTTTGCAATATCAGCATATAGATTGACTCTTCGTTTAGCTGAATCAGAGATTTTTTGTAAATTTGCCAGTCGTTCCTTTAGGAGATCTATCATGCCATTACATATTTTATAAAAAATAGTTAACATTCAAAGATCAACTAGTGTCACATTCAAGTCAACTAAGAGTAACCAAGTTTATACAAAAGACACTCAATTATACTAAAATTAAATACAAAGAACGTATGATGCCTAAAAATTCTAGGAGATTAGATTCAATAAAAGCTGCTCACAAAACCGAAAGAACGCGTTCAAGTACTAGAATGGAGGATTATTTAGAAATAATAGCAGAGCTTGTCGAATTAAAGGGATATGCCACTACATTGGATATTTCAAGATATATGAACGTAAGTGCGCCTAGCGTAACTAAGATGCTTCAAAGATTAGATGAAGGAGGATTTTTAGAATATGAAAAGTATCGCGGAATTAATCTTACAAGTAAAGGGAGACAAATAGCTGAAGGCATAAGACAAAACCATGGAATTTTATTAGAATTCTTAGAAATTTTGGGAGTAGGATATGATACTGCCAATCAAGATACAGAAGGAATTGAGCACCATCTTAATCCGAAAACAATAAAACAATTAAGAAAATTCGTTACTTTTCTAAAAGCAAATCCTAAGATTATTGAAAATTTTAAAAATCTTTAAGATATAATTTTATGTCGTTTTGTGAAGATGCAGCATCAATTAGTTTTCTAGCAGTGTCAGAGCGTTTTGGAATTTTTATTTGTCCCTTTTTACCAATCCTTACAGATTCTAGAAATTTATCATTTACATAGATATTAGCATGCATAGATGTGTATTCTCTGCTAACAGTTAGAAGTAACGCAGTTTTTGATTCTGAAAATGCAAATGGAAGATCATTTGATGATAATGATAGATTTTCAGAATTTTTTCCTACCACATCAATATGGACTTGTAGTGATTTTTCAATTTCATTAATGTTAGAACCACCCCTTCCGATGATAGATGGGATATATTGTTCATTTACAAGTACTTTTACTCTATTATCAGATAAAATTGCAACTTGCACATTAGGATCATATCTTTTGAAAGTATCTTTTATTTTATCTTCAGCAAGCTTTTCAATTCCAACTTTTTGAACTCGTTTTGCAACAGGAACAATCACATTCTCTTCTCCAAATGTGTATATTTCATGTTCTAGGACATTATCTTGAAAATTTTTCACCTCAATTACAGGTCTTGCAAGATCAGATTCGGTCATACCAGAAGGTACTTTTACTTTTAATTCTAGATCATATACTTTTTCGATTCTTCCATCACTTACAAAAATCACAGTGTCCAAGATATTCGGAATTATGCCTAATTCGATCTTTCCAATAAAACGTTGAATTGCATCAAGTGGAGAGTTTGCATGTACAACTCCCACCATTCCAACTCCAGTTAAGCGTAAATCAGCAAATGTTCTAAAATCTTCTCGTCTTCTTACTTCATCAAAAATAGTGTAATCAGGACGAACTAAAAGCAAAATATCTGCAGTGTTATCAAAACTTCCATCTAATTTTCCATATTGTGTGATACCAGAATCAACTTGTAAGTCCCGAGGAGATTCAAATGTTTTAACAATTTTCCCCTTTTTCTGATAAAAATTTGCCAGTCCAGATGCAAGTGTACTTTTTCCAGAACCAGGAGCGCCTGAAATTACAATTCCTTCTGCTCTATCAGACAATCGTTCCATTAACTCATTAGAAATTTCATAATCTTCCAAAGACAGTTTAATGATTGGATGAACGATAGTTATTTCATAAGAATCAGAAAACGGAGGATAGGTAATGGCAATTCTATAATCATTGTATTGGATTACAGATGCACCGGTCTTAGATATTTCAACAGTACTCGAATCAGACACACTTGCAATATCAAGTATTTGTGATGAAATCATCTGCAGATAAGATTTTGTAAGAATCTTATCATTGATTGGAGTTAACGAAAAAGATCCAGGCATTCCTTTTTTTGCCAATGGGAATTGATTTTCTTTAAGATGAATACTCATAGTTTCAGAATCAAAGAATTTTAAAAATTCTAATTTTTCATCTTTCATCTTAGTTTTAAGAAATACAGTCGAAACACCTTCAGCTTGTGCAACTAAATGTTGTAAAGTATCTGAAGTGTAAAGAACAGCATCATTTTGTTTTGCCATATCAGATATTAGTGCATCAATTCTACCACTAGTAGCAAACTGGATATCATCTGTAGAAGGGTGAGGGCCTGCAATAACAATCTCCAATCCAAAACTTCCAGATAGTTCGTGGAGTTTTCTGATTTTTTCTAGACCAACGAATCCCTGTTCTTTTTTATTTGAAGCCTGGGATTGTAACTCATCAAGTACGGCTTGAGGAATAATGATTTGAGAATTTCTAATTGAGCCAATTTCTATCTGTGCAATTAGCTCACCATTAATTATTACGCTAGTATCAGCTACTATTTTTGACAAGTTTTCTAATCATTTCTTCTAGATTTATTCCCTAAATTACTTTCTAAATTACTTCAATAAAATCTAAGCAAAATTAAAATCAAAGGAATTTGAAATGTAAAAAGATGTAACTCATTAACACGATTCTAAAGTATTTTTAATCATAACTATGAATAGTTAAAATTATTTTCATGTTAGGATCATATGACATAATTCTTTTGTCATAGTAGAATTCATCTTTTTTGAGGATATGGTCAGACTATTTCATTGGTAAATGGATTACAATTAGTTATCGGGAAATACCCTGTGAAGTGAAATTAGGAGGGAGAATTTCACTTTAACTTTTAGAATCAATCAAATCATAAAATCAGGAAAAATCCTACTTAAAGAAAACAAACTCTAAGAGTTAAAATTTCTCACTCTCTAAAAAAAATGCATATTTTCAAAGAATAATCATGGAACAAGTACAAAAAAACGAGGAATTTTATAAAAATTGTATCGAATATTTTGAATTTTTGCGAAAGAAAGGCACTGTAGATTATGAGTTCGAGGATGAGTATTATTTCACCATGCCTGCAATTTCAAATCACTAAACACCAGAAGATTTACGAGGTTCTTTAATTTTAATAAATCATGAATGCAATATTGCAAGATCTAGCAGACAGCGGGATCAAGTATGCTATTAAAGCTGGAGTTCAATATTGTGACATAAGGGCTGAACATCAAGAAAAGAAATCAATACACATAGAGAATAATGAAATAGAAGACGTCAAAACATCAATGGATTCAGGTTTAGGGATCAGACTAATCAAAGATGGAGCATGGAGTTTTTGTTCACTTACAAATCCAAAATCATTTGACGAAATTAAAGAAAAAATCAACCAGACAATAAAAATTTCGTCTTACCGTACGAAAAATAAAAATAAAATAGATCAGTATCCAAATCCAACAAAAAGTATCAAAATTGATTTTCCAGTTTTAAAAAAACCATCGATTGAGGAATTAATTACAATTGGGTTAGAATGTAGCAAAATTATTTTAGATACACCACGAATCATCAAATCAATTATCAATCCGTGGTACACAGTGAACTCAAAATATTTTGTAAATAGTGAAGGCTCCAAAATTGAACAGAATTTTACAGATGTTGTGACAGATATGATTGCATTGGCACATGAATCAGGAATTACTCAATCAATAAATGTTACAGAAGGGGGAAGAGGAGGATTAGAACAAATTACAAGTAAAGACATAATTCAAAAGAAAGCTAAAGATATTTCCCAAAAAGCATCAGAATTGATTTCAGCAAAATCTGTCAAAGAAGAACACACAACAGTGGTGATGAATCCAGATTTTGTATCATTGCTTACACATGAAATACTAGGCCACCCATCAGAAGCAGACAGAGTGTTAGGAAAAGAAATGGCATGGGCAGGAGGCTCTTGGTGGAAAGGAAAAATTGGAGAAAAAATAGGTTCAGAGAATCTAAATGTGTTTGATGATCCCACCATCAAAGAAAGTTTAGGATGGTATTATTTTGATGATGAGGGAACCGAGGGCAAAAAAACTACGCTTGTTGAAAATGGAATTTTAAAAAATCACATGCAAAACAGAGAAACTGCTCAAATTTTTAACACCATGCCCACTGGGAATATGAGAGCTACAAACTATCGATTCATGCCTTTGATTCGTATGGCATGTACATGTATCGGAAATGGAGATAGAAATGTAAATGAAATAATCAAAGAAGTGAAAAATGGATACCTAATTTCAGACATGAAAATTCCATCAATAGATATGAAACGATACAATTGGAGTATTTCTTGTCAATACGCACAAAAAATTGAAAATGGTGAAATTACGGATTTGTTAAGAGATGTTATTGTGATGGGAACAGCGCCAGAATTTTTTGAATCGATCGATGCTTGTGGGAATGACTTTACAGTTAGACCAATAACCAATTGTGGTAAAGGAGATCCTATGCAATCAATGATTATGGGAAATGGTGGACCAACAATTCGTGGTGTTGCAACAGTGAAGAGTGTAAACTAAAATGAAACAAGAATTAGAAACAATAAAACAAAATGTCATAAATTGTACAAAGTGTGATCTTTGTAAGACTAGAATCAATTCAGTTCCAGGAAAAGGGAATTTTCAATCGGATGTAATTTTTGTTGGTGAGGCACCTGGAAGAAATGAAGATAAAGACGGTGAACCATTTGTCGGAATTGCAGGAAAAAAACTATCAATAGCACTTGATGAAGCAGGGATTTCTAGAGAATCAATATACATTACAAATGTTGTAAAGTGCAGACCTCCAAAAAATAGAGTTCCAAATACAGATGAGAGAAACACATGTCAAGAATATCTAAAACAAGAAATTTCAATTATCAAACCAAAGATAATTTGTATTTTAGGAAATACCGCATTTAGTTCAATTTTAGGAGGTTCTGAAATAACAAAATTCAGAGGAAAAATAGTTAGAAAAAACAACCAATTATATTTTCTCACGATTCATCCTGCAGCAACAATATACAACCAAGAACTAATTGATGTATTAAAGAAAGACATCATAAAACTGTTTGAAAACATAAGAGAAATAAAAAATGGGAAAGAAATTATCGTAGACATAGAATATGATCCCTAGAGAATTTTACAACAAAGATACAGTAATAGTAGCAAGAAATATTTTGGGAAAAAGAATAGTTAGAAAAATTAAAGGGACGGTGATGACAGGGATCATTATTGAAACTGAAGCATATAGACATGCGGATGACCCTGCAAGCCATGCATTTTCTAAGCAGACAGAAAGAAACAAAGCAATGTTTGAGGAAGTTGGACACGCATATATCTATTTTACATATGGAATGCATTATTGTTTTAATGTAGTTGCAAGACATCCAAAAAGCAAAGCAGGAGCAGTTTTAATTCGTGCAATAGAGCCTGAAAAAGGAATTAAAAGAATTCAGAAAAACAGAGGAACAGTAAACTTGAAAAATCTTACTAATGGGCCTGCTAAATTAACACAGGCACTGGAGATAACAAAAGATTGTTACGGTGCAGATTTAACTAAAGATTTAAAATTATACATT
>Ga0224501_10002434_pt1 | contig 14628 bp, 8 predicted proteins | sample SF_Oct11_sed_USG_4_FD_169105 | JGI IMG/M metagenome (GOLD analysis project Ga0224501, IMG submission 169105) | Sediment microbial communities from San Francisco Bay, California, United States - SF_Oct11_sed_USGS_8_1 | ecosystem: Environmental > Aquatic > Marine > Sediment | place: USA...
ACCACACTTTATGCTCTTCATACTCCCGGGGGCCCCCCCCCCCCCCCGGCCCGTTGTGATGAATTATATCAGAATCCCAACTCATAGCCATATGAACTTTCAGCGCATATTTGTCATCATTAATTGTGTATGGGTGTTGTAGGTCACCCGTATTACGTTGGTGTCCAGTATCATCCAGAGTATCTGTCTCGTCCCCTCAAACCATCACCACCATACCTGGGACTCATCCTGGCCTCAGCGGGTGTGCTCGATACTTACGTCAATCAGGTAAGCCTGCATCTATAATCTATTTCTATCTCACTGTAGATAGGCCAGTACCAAACAAAAACTCTGCTGTATTCGCATTTAATCCGTTCGTTAAATAAGGTGACCACAAAATCACAAAAGAAATCCCACCGCTTGTTGTCAATGTCACCTGTTTAAAGGGGTTATGACTGGGCAAAAGTGACTTCACTTGTTTGTAGATTCTGAAGCCTACCATGAACAAATTGGCCCAAAACCCAGTTCAAATGAAAACTTAGATATATCCCTATTCAATGCGCATACTTAGAGCCCTCGATGACGTACTTTTCAGACCGTTGACGCACCAGAATTGGCCTCGAGATAGGAAATTAATACAGAGCTGTTGTTGTTTGCATTGATTTCTCAGCTTACGCGCCGATGTTTGACAAACGCGTTTGCATGTGTATACTAGACTTGTAGTTACACAAGTCTGAATAGAGAAACCGTTCAACAAAAATATAGAAATTTAATTTCAGAACGCAGTTTTTCACCTCTGTCAACGAGCGTTAGTGCCATTATTGCACAATTATAGAGGCCTGAATGCAACGGCCTCTATTTAGGGCTAGGGAAAACCGGCAAAGCACTTCTTATAACTTAAGTTTTCTTCAATCTTACGTTCAAATTTAAGTTCTACTCAATGTTATAAGGGGGTGAAGATCACTAGGTTACTAAGTTTTAGTAATTAGATCCCATTTTATTTCTATTTGGGCCGTAGTTATTCGAGTGACCGATATTCGGTTTGTGGGAAAAAACCACTCGCTATCGCTGCAATGAATGCGAAGTTGCCTCCCTTTAAGAATGGGGAGCACAACTCCAAAAGTGCGTCGACAATCGACCATGTCATAACCCCTTTAACCATGGACACATAATATTGATTTGAGGTTACACCGTATTTGGTTATAAAAAGTGATGTATTTTAGTGCTAGTTGCAGTGACTGTAATAACTGGCATACAATTGCAGGGCTGTAAGCTGTCACCACGGCAGATGGACCAGATGTACGATTCATCCGATGAAGAGCTGGCTAATCTCTGCCAAAGCTCTGCCTCCATCACTAGCAACAGTGAGTAATCATCTCCTCCGCTCAATGCCGTGTCTCAGCCTGAACTCTCAACCACCATTATCACACGGGTCCAAGTCACACCGGGAGCTGTGGTCTGCATTTTTTCATGCGTCAACCGGTATAGGGCTGGCTGGTATTTACTCTAGATTCTTTTGTAGTGGTTAATGGAACAAGCTAAAGTGTAATTTCATGTTGACTAGTTATAATCTCCATGAGATAGATACACCTGATACAGTATGGCCTTATACATGCCGTTCAAAACTTTGTCTGATGCTTAGAATGCCATATGCCACGCAACGCTGTGATGCGGAGTCAGGCTCTCCTGCTTAGAGTAAATCCACTGCCAAAGAGTTTTTACCAGTGCTTGTGTTCACCTGTGTGGTTACCTGTGCCACTTTTTCTAGTATATTACTGAACTGCTGTTGTAGTTTTATGATTTTGCATTAAAAATTTACAAAAATTATTGATTGGTCTTGATATTTCCATGCCTAGATGCCGTAGACACAAGTGATTCTCCTCTGAGACTACAAATATCCCACTCTTTGAATTGCTGTTCACTCGAAATAATAATCATAGCAAAAGGGAGGAAAATTACGCTCCCTTTGAATTGAGAATAACTCCTTGTCATATAACCTAGAGATAAAGCCTTTGATGACCCAGATCACACATACCTATTCTTCATATGGATTCTCAATCAGTTTGCTGGCCAAGTAGGAGAAATGACGTTTAAATCTTGACCTCACTAGATGTATGTACTGCACATACATAATGACACCTTCCTTCTCCGCCTACTGGCTTTTGTTAGCACAGATATTACATGGACGATGTAAGCTTCCCCCACCATCCTGTTTGTTCATTCCAGTGGCTAGCACCGACTCATAAAACCTATTCAAGCTTCTATTCAGCCTTGTTTATCGTTCATTGTTCAGAATCAATACATAGTAATCCTATAGCTAAGCATGATATTACTAAGACACAATACACTGAAAGCAAGGCGTGGTCTTTACTAGGTGACTAGCTGGTCTTGTTACAATCACGCAGTAGAGATGGCACGGATGTATGAACCAGGTATGTGAGTTTTACCTCAATCACTATACTTTCATACCATTACCATCATTGCTTTGTGTGATACCTTCACCTTCTTGCTATTAGCCATTAGAGACAGTTTAAAGCCATTGAGCAGCTTCCTCATGTGGGACACAGTGGTTTTGATCTCTAGAACACAGCGTCCCGGCTGATTTGATCAACCAATGCATAGCCAGCTCACTAGAAATACAGGGTTCCTGATGCGAATGGCGCGTGGCCATATTTCTACTGCATTGGGAAATTCTAGCTGTCCTCAACTCGTAACTCTTCAAATAGGAGAATATGGTGTATTAGGCTGTTGTTATTGCTCAGGCCGTATCTATTAGTGCTCTGTGTGTCCTCAGTGTTTCCAATGTGAATGTATTAGTCACAAAAAGCCAAAGGAAGTATACCTAAAGCTGTATCGCAGTAAAAAGCTATGAATTTCGGCGAAAGTCAGGTTCAATGGTATCATGTATCCCACACTGATCAGCTGTATACCCTGACACCGCAATGAACTACTATCTGAATAGGAAATCTCTTGTAATAAAAGTTGTTGATGGAATACTCTAGCAAAAGAGGTCCGGTTATAGTGTTGCTTTGAATTTATGATACAAAATCCTCTACTATTTAATTGAGTTGCCATCGTATTCGTTTATGAACCTATGCTGACCTCCTAGGTATGATGTATCCTGGTGAGCCGGTAGAAGTCATTTATGGTGCACATCCATCCGGCTACAGAAGGAGCAGATCAAAGTCACGTGGGAGAGACCGCGATCGGGAGGAGATATACTACACTGGGCCAGGTAAAACTGTCTCCTCTGGTCAGATGTGAATCCATGCAGGTAAAGTTGCCTGTTCTTTGATTTGAACTGGTTGGACTGCCTCATCATTCACTTCTGATAACTTCAAAAGCCAATAACTAGTTTATAGTTTGGTTTGGTTTCGATGACTCCCCAATTTAAAGTCCCCTCAATGTAAATGACCGTTGGTGCCTTATAGGCAATCGATCACTTGACAGGGGTTGCCCAGAAGAAGCCATGCCAAGGAAAAATCATGGGAGAAAACAACTGCTTTTTCAGAAACACAAATCCTCGGTCCAAATAACTGAATTTCTAAAATGTTTCCACATTTTGCAAAAAAATTTCTTCGAACATCTATATAAGCTTGATCACCAGGCTTGCCGCAGCCTATTGACCACATGACAGGTCACAGATAGCCTGACACTAGCCACGTTTAGCAAGACTGATTTAATTGTTGTATTCTTCCACTGCAGGTCACATTATGGACGGCCCCTATTTGCATCAATACAGAGGAGATCCCAGGCTCCTGGAGCCAGGACGACCCTACATGGGTGGTCCGCATTATGTTATGAATGGGGCACCACCCACGATGAATGGAGGACCACCCATGATGAATAGGGGCTCACCTATGGTGAATGGGGGACCACCCATGATGAATGGCTATTCAAACCGATCCCCGAGGAGCAAAAGACGATCCAGAAGCCAACCGCGCAATCATGAGGTAGGAGACGGCGAAGTCAGTCTGTTGAGCTCTGACATTCCCTATTCTCATCGCTTAACTGAAAATCTTTCTGGGGATTTATTGGGGGTGATCTGCAGTTCCTGGTTTTATTCCCAGTGGTGTTTCACTTTATCGCCTAAGATAAAACATAAACTTTCCTGTGGGCTGGCGTCACTGATCAAATATCGACAATAATCCATTTGTCGACTAAAATAGCACCTATAGATCGCGCCGTATGACGGTCGATGAGGTATTCAATATTCGAGGGCACCTCTCGAATATATGGTGTGTGCTGCACAGCTACCAACTAACAGCTACCGGTTTGCTGTGAAATTACTGAATGATCGAATCACGGAAATCACAAAAAGTATGGGATGAAAATCTGCTTTGATCAAGGATCGGCCCATATGTAGCTATACATTTTGCATTGGTCACATATTCATGTATGGCTTATATAAATACAGAATGCCCACATTGGTCCAAATCAATCTCGGATTATAGAGGTTGCCCTGAGACCAGCAGCGGTTTAATTGATGGTTTTAAAAAACTTTCTCATTGAAGGCCATTTATTCACAATGTATCGTAAGCGGTAACTGATAGGTGCACTATGGTATGTTACTGCAAATGTCTCAAAATATGTAACACTTGTTAAAATTGAAGTCTACCATAGATCGGTATTTACACGGAGTTGGAGGCAAACTGTGAGTAGCTGAATAAGCGTATAGTGCTATTATTGTCAATGAGAGATAATTGTCTGTTGCAGAGAGTTGATCCTCTGAGACAGTGGGGAGAATGGCGTACACAGATTAATGAGGGGCTCAGTCAGGACCTCACTGATAATACTTATCGTCACATACCAGTGGGGGATGACTTCCACAAACTTGTACAGCCTCCGCAGAGAAACAGACATGGAGTCTACAGATACAGCACTGCCCCTGACCAGGCTACACTACTACACAAGGAGGATTACATAAATTTTGGTATGTTACAGCACCATTTTATACCCCCGTCCTAGTGCTGACAGTGGTCTAATCTGTGTGACTGTACATACGGTCATGTATGGGCTCACGGAGATTTCTAGGCTTCATACAAGTTTTTGAAGAGGTTTGAATACATGCTGCTTACTGCCGAGAATCCTGATTTGACACTACAGGATGCAAAATGGAAGGTGCATGGTCACTTTCAATATAGACACCATTATAACTATGGAACACATTTTCCCCTCCGCTAATCAGAAATCACAAAATTTCCTTATCACCGATTACGGTTGGTTTATTCAAGGGTTACCACGGGTACAGACCAACAGACAACCCGAGGTGTCAAGGTCGCGACCCAGGGAGAGTCGCAGTGAGTCGAGTTCTTCCAGCAGCAGTTCAGATAGTGAGAGCGAGTCTGATGAGCGACCGTTCTATTCTATCAATAAGGTATTTAACATCAAATAAAAGATTTTAGGCAAGTTGGCTCCTATCCCTGGTACTAGTTACTCCTTCAATAACGAACAGCTGTTAATGAGAAGTTTGAGGAGTACTTAACCTAGTTGGTTGTATCTAAGCTATTCTATGACTTAGGCCATTTTTATATGGGATCAGCATTTTAAGTGAGATTTCTGGCCAATTTCCACGGACTAAATTGATATTTGGGATGACTCTCTTCTTTAACTAGAGGCCAGAGTCTCATCATGGCATAGAGTTATAGAATAGATTTGGAAGATAACTTTATGGGCCAGAGGTTCAACAAAGGACACGTATTGGCTCACCTAGTGGAACAGATACGTGATTCTTTTGTCTACCCGGGCCCTTGGCCATCCCATTTACCAAACCTCTTAAACCTGAGGTTTGTTGGAGCTAGGAATTATTCAAAAAGCTCATTCTCAGGGAGGCGCACTATTTCACGCCAGTGTGCTCCCACCTTCACAGTGTATACTCAGCATGGCTGCAAGTTCTTTTGATCTTGAACCAAGTGCACTAGCTATTGCGCTATCCTGTTATCCCTTTTTGATCATAAGTTATCAACCATCCTACCGATCTGACCGGTGTCGATCGGAAGTAACTTTTCTTCCCTCTCAGATCCTTGACCATGAGCAACATTGCTTCATGAAGGGTATGTATAGGTTGATCGTATGCCATGACACAGATCACAGTTGGACTCTCTCTACCTGCAGATGGGTGAGGAGAAACGCAGGGAGATAAGAAGGGTGGTAGAGCCGGTGTATGGTGAACACAGACAGTCACGCAGGGAGGAACGTCTGTACTATGATGAGAGATTCCACGGCCAACGTCTCATGAGAACTCCTCGATAGTCAACCAATTACAGGGTGACGCTATGGCAATTGACCAATCAGACTGGAGAGCACTTCAATACTCAACTAATCAAAATGCAGCGCCTGAAGAATTCGCCAATCACATCCTTTAAATAGTTTACCATTCACAGCCTAGATAACTAGACAGTCTCAGTTGGGCTCAACTCGGTATCCACGAGGCCCTAATTTACTTACCACAATCACTCACATCCTTTCCATTGCTTATGATCTACGTGTGTATACTATGCTTCACTGAAATGGTGCTTGGAATGCTGCTATTTATATACCGAATATAACCACTCATCCTGTATAGCTTCTTGTATTTAGTAGTTTACTCACTATAAGCGTAATATGTACTTACAACTATTAATAAAATAATTATGGTACAACTCTAAACGACTGAATTTCATATTATTATCGAGATGTGTGAGTAATTCCTTGCCTCCTTGGTAGACTGATTTTATATTAAGCTGTGGCGAAGACCAGTAATGAGATTATAGCCTTGCATTTAATTCTGTGATTGTATCTTACGCAATTCAATAGGTGGTATACCATTATGCAGTGACGTTGTGTGATGCTAATCATCAGCCTCAAGTCTTTCCACCTGCAGATCACCCAGAGCGTTTCTCCCAATTGGTGTGCGAGGTCGTGGAGTTCCTTCTGGTGTGTACCTTCCACCAACCACCTGCTGCGGCTGGTCAACTGTCGCTTCCCTCTTCAGTGAATCTGCTATGTGCCTCAGTGGGTCAGTGGTGCTCTGAGGAAGGGTCAAACATAATCAGAAGTTTATCAACCACCAGATCAGCTTTAGCTGCCTGCATGGACTAGCCTACACAACCCTACTAGACCGATCATTTTACATGCACGTGAACAAAAAACAGGAGTTTCACTGTGTGTTCTGCCTGGTGTACACACTTCTACTTTGAATAGAATTAAATTTGTGGCCCATGAATTCCTCTGATTTGAGGCATTATTAGTTTTACCTGTATGGCTTGTGTGAGATCTATATCGAACTTGATAACATCATTACGTCCTTTATACCTCCGTCCATCTTTACCTCGCAAGACCTGCTCATCTCGCTTCAGGGTCCCAGCTGCTACAAACTCCTCCTCCTTAAACAGATCCCTGAAATCCACCAACATCATCTCAACCAAGCAAATTGATGAGCATTTGGACAACCAATCCAGATCCAGCATGAACATCTTCTCAACCAATAAAATCCATGAATATCTTTTCAACCAGTCATATTTACGAACATTTTAAAGGCTAGTTTGTGGATCGCCATCTACTTAACCGAGCACAGCTTTCAGATTGTTTCAACGAAAATTTCGCTGGACCTCATTGCAGGCAAAGGGTCCAGGGTCTGACCTGAACCATATGCAAACAAGAGTGAAAAAACACCCTCAACCCGCTTGAGATCGTTATTTGAATGCACTGCTCCTAAGTATTCATAATGCAGTTCACAATACACCGCCATGGACACTCACCTAAGACACATGGTATTGCAGTTATTTCCTGATACATTGTTTGCCTGTCCAGTTTTGGTATGCCTTCCTCCGCATTGCCGCGGTCTGTTATACGGATCCACAGGCCCTCCTGGGCTTATTAACCTGATAGTGAGATGTGTGGCATCAAGGAAAGATGCAAGACCATAGATATATGTATAAATACAATAGGTATTACATATTTAATTATCTATGTATGAAACACGTGTACAGTAAGTAACCCATCATGCAGTTTGAAAAATCTCATATTTTGTCTTAAATATTTTTTGGTCATTCAAATAGTGTACAGAGGAGCATCAAATGTTATGATTTTTCAAGTGTGCATGCGGAGAGCTATAGTAGCAGGTCCTCCATAGCTCAGGGTTGAGTATGGTTGGCATCAATCTCTCCTGCCGGAGCAATGTTTCCTATGGCTGTGGTGCCTAAACCTGTGCTAAACCTACTAATGATATCTTAACCTCTCTGTTGGTTCGGATTGACCATCAACTATCAAGACAATTTCCAAGTTGTTTGATATGAATGACTTTAGATTTAGTTCTATTGCTTTAGTGAAAGTGACTGACGGGACCGCGTAGATTTACTTTTATAAACCCTTGAGAATTCTTAAAAATGTCTTTGAATGAAATGTTAAGGGCGGGTTTGGCATGAGAATAGACACAGGTATGGGGTGATGAGATTGTAGCTATAAAATAGAGTGTAGGATCCGGATAAGCTTATGATGAAGCATAGGATGATGGAGCATGGAAGAAAAGGGTATGTTAGATGAGAGAATACCACTACAGCTGCTGGGAAGCTGCCAGGAAGCTGCCGGGAAGCTGCCGGGAAGCTGCCGGGAAGCTCCTGGGAAGCTGAGGGTGAGGATGGGTGTGATGCAAGTCTGGTTCTGGTAAAAAGAAAACCTTTCCAGGGGTACATTAGCACGTATGCCAAATAACCCGACTTTCAGTCGGGTAGTTACTTATATGTAGTCCACAGCGAAACCCCCATAATTGATTATCTGTACATCTGTGTCCTCTAAGATGGTGTAGCCAAAAGCCCTGGATCATTTTGCTAGCCTGTTCTCACCTTTGCTTTGATCTGGTTATGAAGACTTTCGGTCCTACTGAGCGACCGAAATGGACCAAGTACGCTCGCAGATTATATTTCTTCAGCTGGGCAATATTCTGCTCATTCATTGACTTTGCAAAATTAAAGGCATTAGTTCCCGGCTTCATCTCGCTGCAGACAGTGAGCGGTAATTTATAGTGACAGCAATATACTGATTACACTGGACTGAAATAAATCACCCAATATTTGGGTCATTTTTGAGGACATTCGAAATCAAAGGCCATTTTTGTATATCAACGTTGTTATGGGGACTTTGGCAAATATAATTTATTTCCTGCTGATATAAACTTTTGGATCAAACGAATAAAAACAGTTCAGAGAGTATATTTTAATTTCATTTAGGGTTCACACTATATTGTAGTCTTTTATTTTCGTGAATCTTATTCGATTCACCGAGTGATGAACGCATGGTACTTACTCCGAACCAAACCCAAAAATTTAAATTTTTGTTTTCTCATAAAATATTCAACCCCGATCTAACTATTCATGTAGTTTGTTATGAGGCATGTTTCTATGATGACCTTGAACTGTCAGGATAAATCTACTACAACAACCCGTTTTTTAATGCTACGAGACATGTAAACAAATTATGGCCTAGGTTGACTAACCCCCAACCTCCCATGACTATACGTTCTGTCTTGTAGCGCGTGGTTCACACTGAATTAGCGGGTGCCCAGCTTACACTATAAACTCCCTAGTCCCCGGCTGTTGTTCACTTATTCATGTGATAACACCCACACTTAGAGATGAGTGAGAGCCTATTATCATTACATTAAAACATGCCATCTAACAACCAGGCATTGGCCTGTTGAGACGCTTTCACAGCATAAGTCCATATGGCATGATAAGGTACTTCCCCTATACTTAAAAATCTGCAGCAGGCCGTTGGTATTTCGCGCTTTAATACTGATTATCCGGGGGAGAGGATGTGTGACAGTCATGAAAGCGCCCTACAGGAGAGAGAATTTGAGCGGAATTGTTTCAACCTGAACTGTATTATTTTAATTTTTATTAAAATTGTTACATATTATAATATAAAGAATTAAGGCCATAGGTTACTGAAGTAATCAAGCAAATGCACAAGTATCTAAAATAGCTGACAGGCTGAATGGCAAAAGTGTATAAAGAAAAAACCTTCAGGCGAAGGTCGAGTACATCTGAGCAAATATACCAGAGAAGGATGGCTCGTGAGGCCGGTGTGGCATTCCTAAAACACGGACAGACGAACGGTCACTGAAATGGCTACAGTCACACTAGTTGCGTTAGTGTCGCTAGTGTTTAGCTGATAGTCAGTTCAGATAGTCCCTTCAATGACTTCAGTCACTAGTTACACTAGCATAAGTTTGATGACTCTAGGCTACACCAGTTGAACTAGTGTAGAGTTGATAGAAACACTACAAAAGCGCCTATTAGGGAAGGGTCTACACCCCTGCATATAAGGATTGATTGACAGTCGCCAGGTTCTGGAACATTCTTTAAGCAGACGTGTCTTGCGGCTGGGCAGTGCGTTCATCCATTCTCTCGATAACAACCACAGGGGGCGCCGTTTCATCATCATCAAGCTCTGAGCGCTCCATTGAGGTGCCAGGCCTCTCCATGGCACTACGGGGCCTCTCTGCTGGGCTTTCGGCAGCGACCTCGGCAACCCGGCCTGGCCCCGCCGTTTTGGGTCGGTTGGTTAGTCGACCGGAGACAGGACGACGGGCTGGACTAGTCTTGGGACGATTTGGAGTGACTGGTCTGCCATCCTATAAAAAATAATTAGCTGTAAATAACTAGTAATATTGAAGGAGAAATGTAAATAATCCGTTCCATATGGATAAAATCACATAGAGATCATTTTTCCATTCTTCATGAAATCCGGTTACTGAAATCCAGGAAAAGTGATCACAAAGGTATTACGTATAGGCCTGCATTAATGTAACCTCAGACCAAGACCTACTGAAGTAACACAACTGCTAGTACTCGCCTGCTGGAAATTAGGGTCGAGATTTCCTTTGGCATCCAACCGACCTCTGTACACATGGCCATCAGCTCCTACTATTTCAGCTTCATCACGACTGAGAAAAAACACAACAACTGTCAGTTGGGGAGGCCAGTGGAGAGCGGGGCAAGAAGAGGGGATGGGAAGAGGAGGCAGATATTGGTAAGTGTCAAAATTGGAGGGATTGAGTGAAGATCGGTTGGAGTACCCAGCAGTACTGGGGAAGGTGATGGTAAGGGGGAGGAGCCAGTACGAGGGGCGGCCGCTAAATAAAACAAACCGTTAAATCACATTTTACTCTAACAGGTTTCAATTCACAAGAATCCAACCCAACCAATGACTCTCCCAATATGGTTGAAGGTATTTTCTTCCTTGGGTATCCTGAGAAGTCAAGGCTTTGCAGCAACTGGCTACTGAGTCTCTTACTGAGTCTCTTGATTCAGCGTTTCCCCAGGGGGCGTCGTTAGGGTACTTTCTGCTTGCCCATGCGTTCCTTATGGACAATAATTCTATGGGTGTGCCTCTTTCATTTAATGTCGGGATTCAAAACCAACCAGCGTGTTGCGGAAGACAAAATGGAACCAGAGAACCAGCCCAAAACCAAGTATCCACTTAGCTGTCGCTTCACTTTGATTGTGATTTGCAGTTACTGGATTTATGTTGTGGAACAATGAACACAGATCTGGCTGGAGGTTGTATTGACTAGTTGCTAGTGCTAAGCAGACATAGAACAGACACTTACACTGGCAGAATGAGTTCAGGAGGCAGATCATCGGCATCTTTAAACGCATCCCTACGGAGAAATTACCAACATAAAGATACATGATGATAACAAACTAAGACTATAAGACAGCTGACGGTGGGTACAATGTTTATAACACGTAACACAATACAATAAATTATAGAAAGGACAGAGGGAGTTTATATCTGGCACTAGTACTAAAAGTGTAATCTTTCAGACTGTACAAGGGCTACTAGTGCAAGAATATCTAAATACCGAGGAAAAGCTCGAATGCTGGTTGATACCGAATGGACATTTGGTTGTATGTCTGGGTGTAAGGGAAGGGCACTGAACTGACCTATAAGCCTGTTTAGTTGTCCTTCTGGTAGGGAAGGTCATCGTATGACTGCCACCACAAGACCTTGGCATAGCGTAATAGTCCATGACATAATCAGCATTCAGCATACTAAAATGAAGTTGAAATCGTTAACCACTGGTTGAGGAAATCTGCGGAAAGTGTCAGAAGGGAAGAGCAGGGGAACCCTGACCTACTCCGACCAGGAAAACCTCTTTTTAGACAAACTCTTGTTTTGAAGGGCAGACATTTATTACTTCCAGAACTTTTACAGACTAAACCAGAACCATTTGATAAGGCTTAGAGTTGGAGAGTCACTTTGGGGTGTCAGCTAGCCTTAGTCTATACCCAAGCCTGTATACTGGTGATTAGTAACGCATTTAACTACAGAGACGCCGCAATTCACCTCAATTCTGGGAGAGGTTGTGATCAGACTGGATAGAACGACTATTGAGAATAGCCAAAAGGACATTGATTAAGATATCTCTGAACTGAAGTTCCAGGGAAATTAAGGCGACTGTGGTCAGATTATGTTAGACATTTACAACATACAATGGGTTTGTCAATTATGCGGTGTCGAAGCAGGGAAACACCAGTCCTAATATTAAGCCTGATTCTCATACGCATGCCTAGCTCAGCCTGATTCTCATACGCATGCCTAGCTCAGCCTGATTCTCATACGTATGCCTAGCTCAGCCTGATTTCTTGGTACGAATTCAGGCATGACAGTATAGTACTAATATGAGAATGAAACTTAAAAGTACAATAGGTGGCCACTACATGAATATCAAGTGCGGGCGGCGGCTACTGATCGGCAAGGGAGATGATTCAAGAGTCGATACATTAACAACATAGCATGCTGGGGTTTAGTATGAGCATGCCAGACGACAGTTATCATCACCAGGTGACCAAACCCTGAATAACAAGAAAGTAACAAAACTAGTAGTGACTCAGTGAGTGACTCAGTGCAGATGAAACGATGGACTGAGTAGTGGAATAGTTGAAAAAAGGAAGCGAGAATTTTAGGAATAGAGGAATGACTGATTTAGTGGTTTTGTGGCAGACTGATTGATGGGCTGAAATGCGAGTACCTAGAGAAATGATGGATCAGATGAGAACTCTATGGCATCAGCAGACTTTTATGTAAGTAGAGTAAGTTATAGCTATGAGTATGGTATGTGGCATGATGAGGGAAGTGATGCTGCACTGACCGAGGAGCTGGTCAGGCTGAGGGTGAGTGAGACCATGGCAATGATGAGACCAAAGACAGACTCAATAAGAATACAATTGAAATAGGAATTAACAGCGGAAATTCTAATGGAGGCTAATGAAAGAATGAGAATGAATGGACTCACCGCAGTCATCATGATAGAGAAGGCAGCGATTCTAGAGAAGGCAGCGATTCTAGAGAAGCGATTTATGAAACTGAGCCGATGAAAAAACCATGCAGAGTGCAAAAAGGCAGTACAAAATCATACAAAAGCTGCTGCGTATAGATAAAAGGGTGACCATCACCAATCAGATGTGAAAATACACTCCACTCCCTGAACTGCGTGCGGGGTTCCGTTGGCATTTTTAATGACTGGCCAGTTTTCCAAAAATCAGAGTCCCAAAGTGTTTTTTGAAGTGACCAGTAATAAGACGTGTTTTGGAAGACACCCGCAGCTCATGAAGTTAGTGATAAAATGACGGGTTCGGGCGATGATTTAATCATGCTCCTCTACCTGTGTACGTGAGGTCTTTCACCATTGTAGAGTCTAACAAAGGGGAGATAAAAACTGATTGTGTGTTTACATGCAGTTATAGAGTGGTGACATAACACTAACCACAGTCGCATGAAAAATATATTCGCATCAAACCTTCAATTCATGTGAGCACATCTGACAGAAATCTGATTTTCGTCTCTCATACACACATGGGTTTAAAAGTAATCAAGACCAATGTATTCCAGATTGGATAAACAACAGTTGAAGGTGGAGCTTGAATGATGTCATCCTAGCCAAAAATCAGGTGTTTAGGCATCAATACCATAATTCGGTTTTGCCTTCCGATCAGCTAGTAGACGAATTCTCGCTTATCCGCCCATCACACCCTTCCTTTTCAACTACTGGTCCCCTCATGGTATTACACATGGCTACCACTCACCTCTTGGCATGCTGGCGAATCTGATCAAGCTCGTACGTTGTGTACGGCCTTGCTGACTTGTTGGCAGCGAATCCATCACCTGCCAGTAATGGAGCTCCTCCTGGTGTCACAGGTGTGACGCTGCGAGCGAAGATGTCACAATCAGTTACAAACAAAATGAGCTCATATATATATATGGATCCAGACATAATCACTGTCACAATCAGGATAATAGCATCAGTCACAGTTTTAGTAACACAAGGTTGTTACATGTACAAGCTTACGGCCATTGGTAATTACACATCCACAGCCACTGTCAACGCCATTGTCACTTTAACAGGCAAAGTCACTGTCACATGATTTGGTCAGAGGAGCAGGAATTGAGGCCGTGAAGGACATAATAAGAGTCGTAGCAGAAAGTGCAGTCGTAGTAACTATGCTTAGTCACCATGCTCAGTCACTATGCTCAGTCAATATGCTCAGTCACTATGCTCAGTCACTATGCTCAGTCACTATGCTCAGTCACTATGCTCAGTCACTATGCTCAGTCACTATGCTCAGTCACTATGCTCAGTCACTATGCTCAGTCACTATGCTCAGT
>Ga0224501_10002435_pt1 | contig 14625 bp, 16 predicted proteins | sample SF_Oct11_sed_USG_4_FD_169105 | JGI IMG/M metagenome (GOLD analysis project Ga0224501, IMG submission 169105) | Sediment microbial communities from San Francisco Bay, California, United States - SF_Oct11_sed_USGS_8_1 | ecosystem: Environmental > Aquatic > Marine > Sediment | place: USA...
TCCCCGAAGCCCTTTTTTACATAAGCATTTTTCATGACAACTTTGCCGCCTACTTTCAGATCCTTAACAGAATCTGCGTGCCTTCGCCAAGCCGAAACCCACATCCTACCAGTTTCATCCTTCAATTCAAAAACAGCCAGTTTCACAAGTTCTCCCTTGGATGTTTTCACGTTTCTAAGCGTCGGCTTAGTGACAACTTCTCCTTCAACATTAACATGGCTTAAGCCTTCTTTCAAATCGGCTATTTTCAAAAAGTCTTTGGCGGGTGCGATTGTTTCCACGTAGGTTTCTGCGTTAACGTGAATTTCTAAGCCTTCGCCCATTGCTTTTTTCGCTTTTGCATTCACCACCTGCAACTTGACACCTTTCTTTAACACCTTCTTGAGCTCATCCACTTTTTCGTTCCAAACAACAACTGGTATTTCACTTGTTTCATCAGCAAATATGAATCGCATGACTTTTCCAGAACTTGAGTTTCTCCTTTCAAAAGTGGAGGTTGGAAACAGCTTTCTTACGGTCCCTGTTATGTTTACCTTTCTGTTTTTGTGGGTTTGGGCGATTTCTCCGATTTTTGTTATAAATTTGCTTATTGTGGGGTAATCCTTTGCTTCAACGTCGTTTGGATTAATTTCGACTTCGCTTTTGTCTCCGAGGTGTAATTCAACTTTTCCGCTGTAATCTTCTCTTGAATATCCATGTGAGAATCGTGTTATCTGTCCAACCTTCACCTTGCCAGATTCTATGAGGCTCGTCTTGTCGTTCCACAAAACAACCCGTAAAACACTGTTTTTATCGGCAATAAGCAAGTTTGCAACTTTCCCGCTTCTTTTTCCTTTAAACGTTTTAGAAGGGAAGACCGCGACAACTCGTCCAACAACAGTAACATCGTTCAAGCCTGAAACCAAATCCTCTATTGAAAGTGTAGGCATTGAAGTTTCACTTGGAATTTCTACATCAAGCTCAGCGGCAATCATTCGCAAAAGAATCACATCCGAAATAAGACCGTCCGTTTTTCTTTTTTCCTTCTCCAATCTTTCCAATATCTTTTCTCTTGAAATTTCGGGATGTCTCAAAAGAATTTGCTCAATTATCTTCTCGGTCATTTCAGCTCCGATACCGCTGAAGATGAGGAGACAAGGATGCTATAAAGTTTATTAAAAGCTTTAGGCGACCTGTTAAATGTATCAAAGATGGGAGCGCGCTCGCTAAAACCATTCTTCCCATTTTTTAACTGCATCTAATCTTTCGCGTGTCCACTTCTTCCGATCTTGGATTTCGCGTTTAAGGAATATTTTTAATTGCGGGTCTTCTTTACATGTTTGCCAAATTCTCAAAAATCTATCGCCAAACAGTTCATTCATCCTTTGTTTTGGGAGTGTCAGAGCTGGCGAACCTAAAACATAGGAGTCTATCTTTTCAGCTAAATCAGTATATTTCATGTCATACCATTCCAGATTTGCGGTTGCTTTTGCGCAAGCCAAGCTACTTAGTGTTAGCTGAAAGCTACTGACAATCTCTTTTCTCATGTTTTTTAGTACAAAAAGCGGCCATTTCCGAAAAACCAACAGCCTGTCGGAATGTTTCTCGGCTATAACGTCAATTTGCTTCCAAACTTCTTTATCAAGTAAGAGGATATTAAGTAAACCTGGAAGAGTTAAGCCGTAATATTCCACTTCTATTTTTGGATTTTTGGAAGACGGTTTCTTAAATTCAATTTTAATAAAGTTAGAATCTAACAACTGTTGTATCATATTATTAGTGCTTCTATAGCCTTTGTTTAATGCTTTAGCAATTTCCCACGTGCTATGTGGTTTGTTTTGTGCCAAAAATGATAAGATTTCAAGGTTTGTTTTTGTTCTTTTTGGTGACTTCATATTCTTCACTCTTACTATCTTTTATGATTAACAGCGTAAGTTACAAAAGATATACAGCACATCCCATTTGACATTTATGAATTTACTCTACATATTTTCAATCATGATCTAAGACACAAAACAAGCCTGCATTCCGAGTTTCAAAACTTCAGCCTCATTTTCACTCATCTTTTCATTCATCCTTTCACTACCACTCAAATGTCATACAGACGAATATTTGTCATAGTTTGTGTTTATAATCCAGAGAAGGTTTCTATCAATAGCGCGCGAGCTTCATATTCATAGGACCTTTTTCCATAGTTGTGGGTGCTGGGCCTGAAGCGACTTAGATGGTTCTGTTCGCCATAATTCTCGCCGTCCTAAGCATCATAATGTTTCTGATATTACGGAGAGAAACGAAAAAGGCGAATGTCTAGCCTGTTTTTTCCTCTTTACCGTAGAGCACGTATAGGAATATTAAAACCAACACGATGAATGTGGCGGTCATGAGTACGTATTTGATTGTTTCGAAGTATGGTCCTATATCCATGAGGTTTGTCTCCGTTTACCCTTTATCTTAGAGTTTAAATATTTAAGGAGTAGGTTTTTTCCATTCCTTCATTAGAGAGTCGTAAAGTTCATCGCGTTCCTCTATGGTCTCATACCATTCTAGAATGTTTGCTATTTTTTGTGCGATGAGATGATAGCACAAGTGTATCTCTCTGTCTAGGACTCGAAAGTAGAAGTCGTCGCACGAACAAAATTCGGCTTCAGGCATCAATAGGTAATCCCGTTCTTTTCCAACAACGATCCAGACGACTCTATCGCTTGGCTTAAAGACATACTTCTTCACACGTTCTTCTTTCAAGGCTTCGAAGGCATTTATGAACCGTTGACCGAAAATTTCGTAAAGCTTTGTGAGGCTTTTACCGGTTAACTTGCCTTGGGCTTTTGCTTCTTTGCATATAGAGTTTAGCGTATCGATTTCTGAGGTTTTGTCCATGCATGCACGGGCTCTTCGAAGGGGGTTACTGAACTGAAGAGGTATGAAGTGATGTTATTATAGGCTTATTGGTTCGCCTTTTGGTTTCTTTTCCTCTTTGATTTTTGGCAGTGTAACCTCTAAAACACCGTTCTTATACTCAGTTTTTGCCTCTTTCACGTTCACTTTTGCGGGTAACGTAATTTCTTTATAGTATTTGCGTTGCGGAGTGTCAACCGATATGGTTAACGTGTCCCCTGTTCCATGCAATTTTATGTCGTTCTTCTCAACGCCGGGCAGTTCTGCAATAATGTGAACCTCTCCGTCTGTTTCGATGATGTCCACAAGCGGCTCACGCTCTTCTTTCACTCGAGGCCGCCCAAAACGACTCGGCTTAACGTTTCCGAACTCACGTACTTCGGGTTTTCCATCAGGACCTATTTTCACGCTGTAGCCGTATACAAAAGGTCCCAATTCACGCACCGTTCTACCGTCTGGAAGTTTGCGTTCTCTAACATAGTCCTTCGGGACTCGTGAACTGAACGTTTTGAACTCTTCTTCCATCATCTTTTCCATCTCACGGAACATTTGATCGACGTCTTCGAAGAACCAGCCTCTAAAAAACGGGTAGCGCCTTCTTCTCTTAAACCAATCTGGATAATCTTCTGACATTTTTTCACCTCGTTAATGTGAAAGCGACATCATCTATAAATTTTATGCTAGGTGCGCGTAAGGTGTTCTTAACATATAACTATGGGAAATGTTAGTTTTAGACCTAACAAAACCCCTGACATTTCCCGCGCATGACATACGAAAAATTGTACTCTAAAAGCTATAAGAAAATTGTTAATCAAACGCATATCACAGACAAACTCTAGCTTGTCTGTTCATCTGTTTATAGTGAATCTTATTATTTCTTAGCTTAAAAGATAGAGTCCACTACTTTTTGTTCTTTCTAAAAAGAGGAGAAAATGGTGTTTACCATGGCAGTTTAAGTCGGCCTATACGTTTTTCATGTCGTCTTAGAAATGCGCTTTCCACGCCGGTTATGACAGCCATAACGGAAGCGGATCCTTGTAGTTCCTCGTCTACTCTTGCACCCCAGACGACCTTTGCCTTTGGAGGGAGTGAACGCTTTACGATTTCGGCTGCGTGATTAACTTCGTAGAGGGTTAGGTCCTCTCCGCCGGAGACATGTATTAACAGACCACGCGCCTTTGTCACGTCTTCGATGTCGAGGAGTCGCCCGTTTAAGGCTCTCTCAACTGCTTGTTCTACGCGGCCTTCGCCTTTGCCCTCTCCGATTCCTATTGATGCAAGTCCGGATCCCTCCATGATGGCTCTCAAGTCTGCATAGTCGAGGTTGATTAGGCTTGCCGTAGTTATGGTTTCGGTTATGCCTTTGACGAATTTTCCAATTGTGGTGTTGGCTACGCCTAACGCTTCTCTGAAGGGTAGGTTCCCAGCTATTTTAACGAGTCTGTTGTTATCTATTACTACAACGGTGTCACAGATTCCCTTTAAGCGGTTTAGACCATTCTTTGCTATATCCATTCTGGCTGTTTCAACATCGAAGGGGAGGGTGACAACTCCTACGATTAGATGTGGAGCTGGTAAGCTCAAAAATTGTTTACGCAGTTTTTCAGCTAAGGCAACTGTAGCGCCGGTTCCTGTTCCTCCGCCTAAACCAGCAATCAAGAATATTATGTTTGCTGCGCATAGTTCTTCGACAACCCTGTCTGCGCTTTCGCATAGGGCTTTCTCCCCTAACTCAGGGTAGCCACCGCAGCCTAGTCCTTTGGTTAGTTTCTCACCTATTAGAATTCTTCTGTCAGCCTTGCTCATTCTTAAATGGGGTGCATCTGTGTTTATTGAGACAAGTTTGCCTCCGGTCACCCCTCTTTCTTTAACCCATGATATTACGTTGCATCCGGCTCCGCCGATGCCTGCGGCTGCTATTGAAGGTTCACAGAGTCTGGCGAATTGTTCAATTCTTTCCTCTTCCTCTATGAAAGATTGTGGTGTTTCTAAGGCTTTTTCCTTTTGCATAAGTTTGCGCCTCTGATACTGTATTAGATAGCTGGCAAGCTAATAAATCTTACGTCTTACGACTTATGATACAACCTATAATATTACGCTTCTCGGAATACGCCTTATAATTCCACAAGCTCCCTAACAGAATTGGAAAAGGGGGAGAAAATGAGCAAACTTGGGTTAATGGAGAACTTTATGAAAACGTTCGTTGGAAACGGCTTCCACTTGGTAATAAGAGAGAAAGGAAACAGTCTTCTGGTGCACACAATTGAGATTATGCAGAAAGTAGATGAAACATGTCCAATCAAGGATATCCCAGTGGGCGATTATTTTCTCCACCTCCTAGCAACAGATCTGCATGGAGCAGAAGCGTCAATTGCGTGTAACTGGAGCCAAGAACTTCTACAAAATCTGTTGGAAAACTACAAATTGGCAAAAGAAGCGGGACAGAAAAAAATTGCAATGTTTAGAAATCCCATGACAAATGATACGAGCGGTTGGATACTGGCTTGGGGGAACCGTGAACAACCGAAGACTATGCAGCCTGCACAGATAGCATATGTTAGTTGAACCACCGCAAGTGTTTTGAGCACGTTTTTATTGACAATGTTAGTTCTGTAATGCGCGCGCGTGTTAGCTTAGAGTTCGCAGTTGATCCAAGGTTCCAATATAGGTTCCGTCTAGAAGATAAGTTTCTGCGTTTTCCACATCCACGGCTTCTAAGCGAAGAACAGGTCCCACGATTCTTTCAAGTGCGCTTCCGCCGGGTTTTCTCTTGTTTAACGGTTTTCCTCCCAGAAACTCGTTGAAGGAAGGCATTATGAAAAGCTGCGAAGTTCTCGGCTTGATTTTGTAATGTTTCCACAATGTTTCTTCGGGATTTTTTCTGATTTTTATCTTATGTTTCTGAAGCAGTGTTTCGGCTAGCTGTGTTCCGCTGCAGCTTGCTTTCACCCAGACCTGTCTTGTTATTCTGAACCCTGCCGGGTCGCGGAATGCTACAACGGGATGCACATGTCCCATCACCAGTGTTTTGCATTCTAGGAGAGTTGGTGATGGCCAACGGTGCCCATGGAAAAAGCCGACTTCGCCAAGTGTTATGCCGGTTGCAGGCAGAATTTTTACGTTTTCCGGCAGCAACGGTTCAAGATTTCCATCGTGGTTGCCACGGATTATGCATATCTTCCGTATTTGCTGTTTCAGTTCGTCAAAGAAGTCTGGTACGTCACGCCATTCACCTATTTCTGCGCTTGCAACCGTATGTTTTACGTCGCCCAGAATCAACAGCTCTTCTGGTTTATGCTTGTTTATGATGCTCTCCAGCCTTCGTAGGAGTCTTGGCATCTGGGTGGGGACATATATCCCCCTTTGTGACAGAGCTATTTCCCAGCCTATGTGCAGGTCTGCTATCAATAACGTTCTTGTTTTTTGCGTTTTTATCAACGCAGCGGGGTATGGTGTTAATGGCGTTATCATTCTGTTTCCTTTTCAGGTTTTATCAAGCTGAGTATGGTTTTGTGGATTTTTTGGTTTGCAGTTGCTATGAATGCTACTTTTTGTTTCGGGTCAAGCTTGACGTTTAGCGGTTTTCCCTCGGGTGTTGTTATGTTTGCGTCTGCCTCCTTTATCATTAGCCATGCGGCTGCCATGTCTGTCGTGCGGAGTTTTCCGCGTATGTCTATGAAGGCGTCTGTTGTGCCGTCTGCCACGTAGCATAGTTCCAGAGCGTTGGCTCCTAGATGACGTATGTGTTTTGTTTTTTGTATCAAGTCTGTTAGGTGTGGTGCTATTTTTTGGATTTTGTAGGTGTTTAGGTCTATGCCTATCACTGCTTCTTCTAGTGATGTGGTTTTTGATGGAGTTATCTTTTGGTTGTTTCGGTAGGTTCCTTTTCCTTTTTGTGATGTGTATATTATGCCGTGGGTTAGGTCTGCTACTAGGGCTGTATGTATGGTGTTTAAGGTTGGTTTTGTGGAGATTGCGATTGAGGTTGCGTAAAAGGGTATGCCTCTCATGAGGTTTGTTGTGCCGTCTATGGGGTCTGCCGTCACATAATGCTCTTGGGGAGTTTCGCCGTATTCTTTTACGCCTGATTCTTCGCTTACTAGTGTAAAGGAGATTTTATGTTTTTTTATGGTGTGTATTATTGCGTTTTCTGCTGCGAGGTCTATCTGTTTTATAGGGTCGCCGCCCGCCCCTATGCCATGGTTTGGTTGCGGCTGATTTAACGTTTTTAGGAGAGGCGTGATTTGTTCTTGTATGTTGTTTTTGCAGCGGATAAGAATGCTTAGCCAGCTAATTAGCTGTGTCATTTGTTGTTCTCCATTGTCTTATATTACGGCTTTTTGATAAAGACTTTGCTGAAGCGGACTATTGGACGAAATTATGGTTAATGTTGATATATGGTGTATTGCTTGCTTTCACAGCCATCTCTGAATCGAAAATTGGAACATAAATAACAAAGACTGTTAAAGCTAACTGCATACAATCTTCTAGAAAAAAATTCTGAAACACAACCTCAGAAGACATTTAAACAAGCAAGCAGAACGATAATGTCTGCAGGAGGACACGTCAACGAAGGAGACAATCGCAAAGGTCCTAGAGCTACTCAACGACGGAGAATGGCACATGCTAGAGGAATTACAACAAAAAGCAAAAATGGACAAAAACCAAATCCAGCGAATAACAGAATTCCTAAAGGAATACAATTTCATAGCGATGGATGAAACAAAAAAGAAAGTAAAACTCGACAAAATCTTCCAAAAATTCTTCACTCAAACAGCTACTTCATAAGTGCCTTTAAGTTCTTATAAGCCTTCAAGAATTCCCTACCCTTATCCGTGACCTCAAACAAGCCAGGGTTAGAATCAACAACTTGAACAACCACACGCAGAAGCCCCTTCTTGAGCATAAAATTCAAATAATGCTTCAGCTGCCTGAAACTCAAATTACACCGGTACATCAAATAAGTTTTCTTAACTCCACCATGAGAAGCATTCAACATATCTGCAATAATATCTAAGCGTCCACGATGGGTGCTACTGCTAACACGTTTCTCTACTTGAATCAACAAGCTCACCAAACACAGTCCTTACAAGGACTGCTGGGTTCTCCCTTCCCTCAAGATACTAGTGGAAAACACTAATTTAAACATTCTGAAAATGGAGCATACGAAGATGGTGAAGTTGAGAAGGCAAAAATAGTGTAGGAATTATCAGTTTCGCTCCAGTGCACGCAACCTTCTCAAGATTTTTTCGCAATCAGCATTCTTCTCCATGAAAACGCTTATCCTGTTTTCATCAATGGTCATGGAAAGCTTTTTGACATCTTTACCCTCGACAACGATGTTTTTGACTTTGCCTAAGTTGAAAAGTTTTGAAAATTCTTCGCTTGCGTCCAGCGCGGATGAAGAAAGAACGGCATAGTCGATTAGTTTTGTTGAATCTTTGAGGTCTATTACTGCTGAAGCGGAATTTCTTAAAATATAGCCTATAACACCCTTGTATGCTTTGATTTCTTCGAGGCACGCGCGTAGATCGTTTATGGGCGTTGCTCCGACCGCAACAGGTTCAGCCGCCGCTGCAGTATTTTGAGCGCTCTTCTCTTTCTTGACCATGTGCATAGCCCTCGATTACTCGACTATCGGTTTGACCCTCACAAGTTCACCTTTCTTAATCTCCAAGGTGAGCTGGATCTTCTCGGGTATGCGTATGATTCCCTTACCCTCGTATTTCCAATCTTTTATGGGCTTGACCTCGCATTGTGTCACGTTTCCGTCAAAGGTTTCAACTTCAACCTCCTCGATTTTTCTGCCGTCGTACAACCCTTCCCATTCTGATAGTGTTTCGCCGTCAATGCGCACGGTATCGGATGGGACAAGCAAACCTCGGAGATCTTCGACTATAAGCTGGTTTACCGGAGGCTCTGGAAGCGAAGGTTCAGGTTCCAAGGGTTCTTTGAGCTCTTCTGTTATGGGTTCTTCAGCGGAAACCTCTGCTGGTTTTTCGGCTTCTTTGACAGCCGGAATCTCAGGTTCTGTTTCAGATGTGGGCAGATTGCTTTTGAGGGGGGCAGGATGAATTTTCTCTAGCAGCTTAAGAACCGTTGGAATCAGGACACGAGTTACGATGTTGACGTGGTTCACATCTGCTTTTTTGGAAGTAACTGTGACTAGGTAAAGATCGTCCATGCAGGAAACATTTGCTCTACCCTTGCTGCACTCGAGGGTCATGCATTCAACACCGCCTATGGCGTCAGCTTTTTCTAATACACTGTCAAAGGCATCTACAACGCGCGCAACGACTTTTTCAGGGGTGCCTTCATCTCCGGCTATGATCTCGCCGTCTTTCTTGAACATGAATGAGGTTTTGATGCCTGGGCATACGTTTCGGACTTCGCTTAAGGCGCTTTTTAGCGCAAAGGAGTAGAGTTCGTTATCCACATTCTTCAGTTCCATATTCACGTTTTTAGGATAGCTTGAAGAGTATGCGTTCGGGCATGCCGTCGTTTTCTACAACAAGATACCTTAAACCTTCAGTGTCTCCGAGCTGATCCATCCACTTGAGTGCTTCCCGGGCTTTCTGCAAAACCAGCAGTTTTTCTTGATTGCTCCTCACGACCTCTTCTATGGCCGTTAACTCATGGAACGGATTCGCATCCAAAACTATGCTTAGATTGCCTATCGAGAGTTCTCCTAGACTTTCGGTTACGGCCTTCTTCCCCGCCAGCTTCATGACAACTTCGCGGATTTTCTTGGATTTCTCAGCCAAGCTTCTAATATCGTCTAGTCGGCGTAAGTATTCGCCTAACGTGCTCTTCGTCTCGGATATCTTACTTTCTAAGGTTTCAGCTATTTCTTCTGCCGAAGTGTATTCTCTTATTTCTACTACCATTTTATTGCACCTCCAAAGAGGAAATAAAGGGAGTGTAGAGAGTTTTTGTTCACCCTACCCCCAATCTCAAACAGGTGGTTCTAAAGAGGATTACGTAGGAGCTGTTGCTGTGTATGGCGATTTTGTGCCCTTCGCTGTAACTATATTGAAATCGTATTTGATTCCGGCCGTAAAGTTGTAGGTTACCGTAACAACCTTATCACTGCCGGCTTCTAGCACATAGCCAGTCCCAAGTATATCAGAGGTAGCTCCTACGTTGTTTACTTCTGCTGACTTCAACGTTACTTTTCCTGTTCCCACGTTTGTGACCTTAAGTTCAATGTATGTTGGATCCGCAACATTTTCCCATTCATGACTTATGACTTTCACTTCTTCTGTTGCCATGAATGTGAATGTTAGGGCTCCCATCCATGCTGCTACGGCTATGCTCACGGCGACTGTCACTGCGATGAGTATGATTGATGCTACGACGGGGCTTAGGGCTTTCTTACTCTTCAATATTTTCATTTTCTTTTTTATCCCTCCTTTTGGGGTTTCACGTGTATGTTAATAGAGGTGGGAGATTTAAATCTTACGACTCAATACACCATATTACTTATGCGTAAAACACAACTACAGAAAACCAAAAAAACAAAAGCTGGTTAAACAACTAGGGAATCATCGATCAGGAAACTGTACAACAACTGAAAGATACTGTGCCTAAAGACCTAGCTTGCCGAACAACTCCAGCAAAAGCTTCGCAACTTTCTCGCCGAACTCCGTCTGAACATAATACTTCTTCAAGGGGTCAATGCGCTTGCTCTCAGCCAAGCCCAAATCCTCGATCTCAATCATCCTAGCCCTAAAAGTGCCGTCGCTGAGGGTTAAACCGTTCTCACGCATGAAATCCTTGGCTGGCTTCCATTTTCCACGGTTCATGTGAAGCAGGAAGATGCAGTCTATGGCATGGTCCTTTTCAAGCATAGTCTTGATTGCCGCCAGTTTCGGGTCTGTCAAGATGTGCCTAATCTTCTCCTCTTCTCCACTCTTAACCATTACACATTCAACCTATCATTTCTGCTTTCTGATTATAGCTTTAACCCTTTAAAAGATTTAACCTATATTACGATTTATGACATAATATTTCGTTTTATAAGTTAATGGCGACGGTTTATTTTCGTTTCCTGAAATACGCTAGGCCATCTTTTTGAAGGATGTATTCAAAGCCTGGTTCACAGCGCGTGCAATGGTGAGGGACGTAATGTTGCACCTGCCCAAAACTCGTACAGCGTATTCTGTCCCGTCACAGCTTTGCGGATCCGCATTGAGGACAGCGGAGATTTTGTTCGGTGTTAGCCATGCCTTCAACACTCAATCAATTTTGGCTTCCTGCACAACCAATATTGGATACTCCCTGTCGTTTTTCAGGTATCTCTCCAAGGGCTCCATACAGGTCAGGCAATCTCTCTCGTACTCAAAAACCAGCCTGAGAAATCCTCTTACTCGAACTGCAGTCTTTTCTTTGTGGCTTCCATGTACGGCGACACCTGTCTGCTTTCACAATGAAAAGAGAATTACATATATAGCACGCTTTGTCGATCGACTTTAGACTTGTTACTCTAGCATGACTTGTTTCTGATGGTACAGCACCTCTCCGCGAATTGCACTTTTGGAATATCCGAAAACTCCAAGCAAGGTTTCACCAGCTGAGATAAGCATATTCAAGTATTTTTCAACATCATAACGGATTTTCGGCTTAAGCAGCTCAGCAGCCGAGACTCTATTGTAGACAGTTCTATTTCTGGAGTCAACAATTAGATATCGAACAGTTTGACCCGCCGAGACTTCAAACCCTGCTTTTTCTAATTGTTTTGCAGCAATCGCCTGAAAAACATCATGACTATAATCAGAAGGACGCTTCGAAAGCCTTTTTGAGATCAACAAATCTTGAATAGTGACTTGATTTGAAACCAGCCTTGCAGCATATTCCCTCAGAACATTTAAAGCGCTGGGAATCTTAGCCAAAAAATCTTCGAAATTATTAGATTTAGCGAGCTTCTTGATCATTTCTACTTGAGCTTCACGAATGAAGTGCGGTGTATCCCCACGCCTCGCCTCAATACCTCTCATTTTAGTCTTTCCGTTTTCAAATACACCATAATATCTGTTCAAAACGGGAACGCCTTCCAAGACCTTTGAAGGAAGAAAAACTATCCAACGATATTTTCCCTCAACATTCAAAGGAACGCTGAAAGTGCTTGAAACTTCTCTGCAAAACTCTACAACCTCTTTTGGAGAAACTCCAGCCTTCTTTAGCCACAATGAATCCACAATACCGTGAATCACTTCAAACCCATGCTGTTCAGCCATCCTCGCAGTCTTCAACAATGCGTCCCGGGCAAAGGCACAAACCGCAATGTGCGCGTCAACCTTCCCAAAACGCGCATTCCTATAACCCAAGTAGCCGAAACAAGTAACCAGAATCCATTTTAGAGCAGCTTGCCGCATGTTATAGACGCGTCTCTGTGTTTTGTCTGCTTCCCTCATCAGACCCTTATACCTCAAACGCTTCTTCAGAAGCAAATCTAAAGTCTTAGGAACAATACCCCGCCTTTTCTCGCAGATATTATAACCAAGCTCAGGAACCCGCAACTTGGAATTCGGACAACACTTGCAGAGAACGGTTTCAGCAGAAATATTACGCTTTAACATCAACATAGGAAACATCGATGTAAAATCAACTTCTACAACATCCGTGTGGAAACCAAGTTTGGGCTCAAAAACAAATCCGCCACGATCAGCAACAAGCAGCTCCCACGCAGACTTAAAAGATTCTGGCTCACGTTTCTTCCATGGAATAAGAATATCATTCCTCCAAGCAGTGTAAAGCTGCAAAGAAGACATTATGCTTCCAATAGAAGCTCTCGCAGCTTTATGAAGCGGAACCCTACAAGTCCGCGAAACCTCAATCAACCCTTCTAATCCGCAAGCAGTGTAGATAAACGTGTTATCCACATCGATATGAACCCGACCGTAAAGCCTACGCATAGGCGCCTTATGATAAACCCTGCCATAAGAAAAGAAAGTTCTACCTCGCCCCTTCTTAGCTTTCAACGGAACATCTTCTCTGCTTAGAACAAAACGATTCAAAACACCATTGACAAAAGCCCGATAAGCCAAATGAGGAAAAACAAAGGAGTCTCCACCACGAGTAAAAATAAGGTCAGGGTCTTCTTCTTTGACAGCCTCCACAAGTTCCAGAATCTTATCAGTTTCGCTTCCCGCATCAATAACTACAGTCTTATTACCGAATTCCAGCGAAATTCTGTCTATCTTATCGGTAAGCCTCTGAAGAGCATTTTCCTTTTTTATGTCTACGTTAAGCCACATCGAACGAAAACGTGGAACCTCATAATCAACACTCTCAACGGAATCCCGTCCGTCATAACAAAGACTCTTACCTGAGTCAACGACCAATATGCGACTCAGAGGAAAAACATCTTTCTCATAGAAATAAGCTTGAGAAATCGGAACATCAACATTGTAGAGGCGGAACTTCTCACAACCGCCAAGCCTCAGAATTTTTCTAGCGAAAAAAGAGGTTCTGCAGTAATCGCTCATGTCGATTTCCAAAACCTTCCTCTGAGAAGCCTCCATAAAATCTGCATACTTCTCAACAAAACGCCAACCTGCGACTGAAGAGCTATCCCTAATTTTCTCAGCTAAACTTGTGAGGCCCGAAAATTTTCCCGAAGCATAAATTCTATGGGTAAATTTGTCAACGAGCTTAACCCGCTCTCCATTTTCAGCGATAATCCACGCTGTCATTTCATTGGGGGCTGAAGGATAAACGTCAAAAAGCCAGCCCCGAACCGTTTCAAGTTTGACGAAGTTGTTTCTCCAGTCGCTCAAGGCGTTCCCTCATCTCCATCAGCTCTTTTTGCTGACTAAGCAGAATAGACATGAACATGGCTTCAGTCAAAACTGGCCTCGTAGCCATTCCAGCAGCTGACGCGTGAATTCTGCAAGCCTTCATCATGTTATCGAAAGCCTCAAAGTCTTTTCCTCTCAAAGCCTTTCGAAAGCCTTCCCAACGTCTAATCTCTGCTTCCAAAGCCTGCCGGTAGGATGGAACGGTTCTACCCATATTTTACACCTCCATGAAATCTGTTAAAGGAGCATAATCAGTCGTCGGTAAATCCATGCTAAACGGTTTAACACTCGGATGCCCTTCAAGAATGAAGCTCAAAATTTTCCCTCTTTTCTTAAATCTAACCAAAACGTTTGACCTTCCGAACAAAACAGCCTCAAAAAACACACCTCGCTTGGACCTTCTTTCTGGAAAATATGTCACAACTACAATCGACTTCTTTCTTGCTGCAATCTCCGAAAGTTTCGCACAAGCCTTCATAAAAAGGTCCTTAGCCTCAGTTTTTGGGATGTCTCTATCAAAAAAAAGAGAAGTGATATCAGAAACGACCAAGAGCTTAGACCTTTTTCTATTCAAGAAAGATTCAAGCTTTTCCAAAAGCAAAGAAGAAAGCTGATAGGCAGTAAACGCCCTCGAAACATAAATCTTCTCCAAAACAGCTCTTGAATCTAAATCATAACTTCGCGCAATTTCAGCAACCAGATATGGACTAAACGAGTTACCACCATCAACAAAAACCGCAGATGAGCCTAAACCGCCTTTATTCGGGGCAAGCTGATTACGAACCGACAAGATAAAAGACATGGAAGAAACAGCTTTTCCATATAAAACGACAAAATCGCCAAGCTCAAAACCTGGAAAAACATCGTCTAATACTGGAACTCCGAGGGAAAGATGCCTAACCTTTCTAGCTGACAAAACAGACAAAGCGCATTCCTCTTGCTTCAAGAAAAC
>Ga0224501_10002436_pt1 | contig 14624 bp, 15 predicted proteins | sample SF_Oct11_sed_USG_4_FD_169105 | JGI IMG/M metagenome (GOLD analysis project Ga0224501, IMG submission 169105) | Sediment microbial communities from San Francisco Bay, California, United States - SF_Oct11_sed_USGS_8_1 | ecosystem: Environmental > Aquatic > Marine > Sediment | place: USA...
AGCACGATGAACGGGGTGCGATGGGTATCGTGATTAATCGCGAAACCGATGTGAGCTTGGGTGAAGTGTTTTCTCAACTCGGATTTGAATGGCCAGACGATAATCGTATTACCGATCGGCGAGTATTTCTTGGTGGCCCCGTGGATAATGAACGTGGTTTTATAATCCACTCTCCAGTGGGTGAGTGGGATTCAAGTTTTAAAGTGACCGATGATCTTGCTGTCACCACTTCGAAAGATATGTTGTTGGCCATGAGTGAAAACCATATGCCCGATCGAGTTCTGGTAGCATTGGGTTACGCAGGTTGGGGCGCCGGACAGTTGGAAAATGAAATGATGGCGAATGCCTGGATGAGTGGCCCGGCTGATCTCGATATTATTTTTGATTTGCCAGTCGACGAACGTTGGCAAGCAGCGGCTACCCACTTGGGTGTTGACCTATCGCGCTTATCCAATGATATTGGTCACGCTTAATCACTTGTGGATCAGATCATTCCTGAGGAGATAAAAACGGTTTTAGGCTTTGATTTTGGTCTAAGCCGTATTGGCGTGGCCGTTGGACAAACGATTACCTATACCGCACAACCCCTGACTATTATTCAAGCCCGTCAAGGCATTCCTGATTGGAAATTAATCGAGAAACTGATCCACCAATGGCAGCCACAAGTTTTGCTCGTGGGTTGGCCTTTGCGCTTAAACAATGATGTGCAATCCACTACCAAGCGTGCACAAAAGTTTGGTCAGCGCTTGCATGGACGATTTGGTTTACCTGTCGTATGGGTGGATGAGCGGTTGACATCTTATGAGGCTCAGGACATGCTTAACAGCCGAGAAGGAAACAAAAAAATAACCCAAGGAGTTGATGCCTTAGCTGCAGCCCTTATTGTAGAAACCTGGCTGTCGACGGTTCAGAAGCAATCATGAGTCAAGAAATCGAAGTAAAACCCTTAATTACGCAAATGGCGCAGGATTTAAAAGCCCTATTGCAACATCGTGGTATCGAAAAAGCCTATATGATCGGTATTCATACCGGTGGTGTATGGGTGGCGGAACAATTACATCAAGCCTTGGCTATTGAAGCACCATTAGGAACTTTGAACATTGCTTTTTACCGTGATGATTTTACCCGAATTGGCGTACATCCTCAGGTTAAACCCTCAGTGTTACCCTTCAGTGTGGAAGATGCACCCATCATTTTGGTTGATGATGTGCTCTACACCGGACGAACCATTCGCGCTGCGTTAAATGAAATATTTGATTATGGTCGCCCGGCAAGTGTGATTCTTGCCTGTTTGGTTGATCGTAGTGGTCGAGAACTTCCCGTTCAGGCCGATGTGCTTGGGAAAGTAGTTGAGTTAAGTGAGCATGAACAGGTAAAATTAACCGGTCCAACACCACTGCGGTTGTTGGTCACAGATGCCGGTACATAACCGGAAAGGCATTAGCGCAAAAGCGAAAGATTGCATGGGCTATCGAGATACACTGCAATTAACACCCGAAAAACAACTTCGTCATTTTCTTACCATCGAAGGTCTTCCCCGTTCTGTACTCGTCGATATTCTTGATACCGCACAAACTTTTTCCACCGTGGGTGAACAAGCCGTCAAGAAAGTTCCACTCTTACGCGGCAAGACGATTGTTAACTTGTTTTTTGAAAACAGTACGCGTACACGCACTACATTTGAACTTGCGGCCAAACGATTATCGGCTGATGTGCTGAATATGAACATTAGCACCTCTGCCACTACCAAGGGTGAGTCATTGCTCGATACCTTGCGTAATCTTGAAGCCATGCAATGCGACATGTTTGTAGTGAGGCATTCCCGTAGCGGCGCTGCACATTTCATTGCGCGACACGCACCGCAACATATTCGTGTGATTAATGCCGGGGATGGTTGGCATGCGCACCCAACGCAAGCCATGTTGGATATGTTTACTATTCGCCAGCATTTCGGGGAATTCGCCTCGCTAAATGTAGCCATTGTTGGTGACATTCTACATTCACGCGTAGCGCGATCACAAATCCATGCACTAACCACACTTGGTGTTAACAGTGTGCGAGTAATTGCACCGAAAACATTAATTCCAAAAGATATAGAATCGCTTGGTGTACATGTGTTTCATGAAATGATTCAAGGTTTAGAAGATGTGCATGTGGTTATTATGTTGCGCTTACAACAAGAACGCATGAGCGGCGCATTTTTGCCGAGTACGGAAGAATATTTTCATTGTTATGGCCTGACCGAAGAAAAACTTAGCTATGCTCACGCCGATGCAGTTGTGATGCATCCCGGACCGATTAACCGTGGAGTTGAAATCGAATCCAGTGTTGCTGATGGGGAGCGTTCCCTGATTTTGCGACAAGTCACCAATGGTATCGCTGTGCGTATGGCGGTAATGTCCATGGCCATGGGTAGTTACCAAGCGCCACGGGAGACAAAATAATGCGTCTGCATATTCGTGGTGGTCATTTGGTTGATGCAAAAAATCAGCAAGATGGAATTTGTGATGTGTTTATTGCCGATGGCAAAGTGGTTGGCTTAGGCCAAGCGCCGCATGGTTTTAGCGCTGATCGTTTGATCGATGCGCAGGGTTTAGTTGTGATGCCGGGCATTGTAGATTTATGCGCACGCTTACGTGAACCTGGTTTTGAGAATAAAGCTACGATTGCTAGCGAAACCGCAGCCGCAGCTAAAGGTGGTGTTACAACGATTTGCTGTCCACCTGATACGATTCCAATTGTCGATACACCAGCTGTTGTTGAGTTAATCACGCAACGCGCACAACAAGCGGGTAAGGCCCGGGTGGTCACCTTGGGTGCCATGACGCGGGGGCTTGAAGGCCAGCAGATTTGTGAAATGCTCGCCTTAAAAAACGCAGGATGTGTCGGTGTCAGCAATGCTTTGCGAGCGGTTAAAGACACCTTAGTTATGCGTCGTGCTTTGGAATATGCGGCCAGTCACAACATGACAGTATTTATATTTTCAGAAGACCCATGGTTACGTCGAAGTGGCGGCGCCCATGAAGGTCCGGTTAGCACACGTCTAGGCCTGAGTGGTATTCCAGAAATTGCCGAGACGATTGCTGTTGCACGTGACTTGGCTCTGGTCGAAGCGACTGGTGCACGTGCGCATTTCTGCCATTTATCTACAGAAAAAGCGGTGCGTATGGTGGCTCGTGCGCAGCACGATGGTTTACCGGTTACCGCTGATGCAACCATTTATCATCTACATCTGAATGAAATGGATTTAATGGATTTTAATGTGGACTGTCATGTTAAACCACCATTGCGCAGTCAGCGGGACCAAGCGGGTTTGGTTGCAGGTTTAGCTGATGGGGTTATTAGTGCGGTTTGTTCTGATCATCAGCCGCATGAATTAGACGCTAAGCTCGGTCCCTTTAGCGAGACCGAATCGGGCATGAGCACTATTGAAATGTTATTGCCACTGGGTTTGCGCTTAGTGCATGACAAAAAGTTGTCGCTTGCGCAATTAGTCGCAAGTTTGACGTTTCAACCGTCACAGATTCTGGGATTGGATTTGGGTCATTTAAGTCTAGATGCAGTTGCTGACATTTGCATATTTGATCCTGAGAAACCTTGGCTATGCAAAAAATCTGAATTATTGAGCGCAGGTAAAAACACCGCATTCGACTCCTGGGAGTTTAACGGTCAGGTGCAAGAAACGATCTTGGCAGGTCAAAGTGTTTATCAGGCTATAAAAAATTAAATTCGTTTCGGTGTACCAGATTTATTCATCCTAAATCAAATTTTCTTTTCTTCATGTACATTTTCTTCGCATCTTGTTTGTAAAAAATCTTGTCGAGCATTTCGATCATAAAATATTTGTATATACTTGTGTGAGGGTATGGGTACATGTAATCTATTCTGTAAAAAGTCTAGTGTATCTCATCGTGACTAAATATTTTTTGCGAAATGCATTCTGTTTGAAGATGTAAACATATGCTTGTTATGCAACAAAAGAGATAATGAATGTCAATTGATGTTGATGTCGAAACACTTGCTTCACAAGGATTGAGTAGAGAGATCTTGCTCAATCTTTTAAATTTAGCCTCGGATGCGATAATCTTGTTGAATGATGATGGTCGTATTTTTTCTTTTAATAGAGGTGCAGAAACTGTATTTGGCCATTCCGAGTCAGATCTGATCGGGAAATCGGTCAATGTTTTAATCCCACAATCATTTCATCAAGCTCATCAGCAGTACTTGCACACATTTAAACAAGCAGACATCGAGTCGCGTGCCATGAATAGTCGACGCCCCGTCAATGGTGTACGAAAAAATGGTGAAGTTTTTCATTTAGACGCTGCTATTTCAAAAATTCGTTTGGCCGATCAGTGGGTTTTTATGGTAATTATGCGAGATATTAGTGAATCTGAACAAATACTTGCTGAGTTGCAACACTACAAATTGCACTTGGAAGATCTTGTAGAACAACGTACGGTGGAACTGTGCAACTTAAACCAAGAGCTTGAAGCATTTAGTTATTCTGTTTCGCATGATTTGCGTGCGCCTTTGCGAAGTATTGATGGATTTTCTCAGGCGCTACTAGAAGATTATTCAGATAGTTTTGATGAGCTGGCAACAGACTATTTGTGGCGTCTACGTCGAGCGAGTCAGCATATGGGTGAGTTAATTGACAATTTACTCATATTATCCCGGGTGACTCGGTATGACTTGAGCTTTACTACGGTCAACCTAAGCCAGCTATGTCAGAAAATTATTCCTGAAATCGTACAGCTCGATCCTTCAAGACGTGTGAATTGGTTGATACCAGACAATATTTCTTGTTGGTGTGATGAGAAGTTGTGTGAAATTTTGTTAATGAATTTGTTGAGTAATGCTTGGAAATATAGCGCTCGAGAAGCGCAGGCTGAAATTGAATTTGGTGTGAAGATGATTGATCAAGAGACGGTGTTTTTCATTAAAGATAATGGTGTGGGATTTGATATGGCTTATGTAGATAAACTATTTGTCGCATTTCAACGTTTACATGGCGGTGATGAATTTAAAGGCACGGGCGTGGGTTTGGCAACTGTTTACCGCATTATTACTCGACATCACGGCCGCATTTGGGCAGAAGCAAGCGTGGATCAAGGCGCTTGCTTTTATTTCACTTTGTTAAAAGGATGAGACTGTGAACCAACCAATATTGCTGGTGGAAGATAATTCAGATGACGAATTATTAACCCTGCGTGCATTCAAGAAAAGCAACATACTAAATAGGATTGATGTCGTTAGAGATGGGCAAGAAGCATTGGATTATTTCAATCGGCAAGGCCTTTATGTTCAACGTTCTGTGGAAGAAAACCCTGAATTGATTTTGCTGGATTTAAAATTACCTAAAGTCGATGGTATCGAAGTTTTGAAATTTATTCGTGGTTGTGACCAGTATAATAATATACCTGTGGTAGTGTTAACCTCATCTGATCAAGAAACTGATATTGACTATTGTTATGCGATTGGCGCTAATAGTTATTTGTGCAAGCCAGTCGATTTTAATGATTTCATGCGGTGTGTTCAGCAAGTTGGTCGTTATTGGTTGTTAATGAATGTCACCCGAGCTAAAACTGTTGAGACAAAAAAACAAGAAACGACTGGCTGGGCATGATATGAAAAAAAATTTACGCTTACTGATTCTTGAGGATATGCCGGTCGATCTGGATAGATTGTTGTTATTGCTAAATCGTGAAAATTTCTGTTTTGAATATCAATGTGTGCATACGCGCAACGAATTTGAGTGCTTATTGATGGAGCAAGAGTGGGATTTGATTCTATCTGACTATGTGATGCCTCAGTTTAGCGGTATTGAGGCGCTCGAAGTTCGCAATGAAAATTATAGACATATTCCTTTTATCATGGTGTCAGGAACGATAGGTGAAACGGTAGCGGTTGAATGCATGAAGGCGGGTGCACAGGATTACATCTTAAAAGACAATTATATTCGTTTGCCTCATGCCATTCGGCGCGAAGTTGAGCGTGGTGAAAAAGTTCGTCAACAGCTGCTGTTGGAAGAGCAATTAAAAACCCAGCAAAAGCTTTTACAAGGCATTATTGATCACTCACCGGCGCTAGTCTCTGTAAAAACATTAGAAGGTAAGTTTCTGTTAGCCAATAAACGATTTTCATTGCTGGCTGGTTCCAGCAATGAGCAGGTTGTAGGTCAAACGGTATTTGATCTATTTGAGCAAAAAACTGCTGAGCATATTTTGGAAAATATCAATATGGCCTATAAACGCCAGGAGCCAATTAATGTACGAGAACAACTACTGCATGTTGATGGGCGTTACAATGCTTATCTATCAACATACTTTTGTTTGAAAGATAGTAAAAATGAATTAATTGGAATTTGCACGATTTCAACAAATGTGACGGATCAGGTTGATCTGGAGGAAACTCGACTACGTTTGGAAAAACAGCTCGTTACTGCGCAGAAAATGGAAGCCATTGCATTATTGACGGGAGGTGTTGCTCACGATTTTAATAATATTCTATCTTCGATTAATGGTTTTTCAAGCCTGATTTACGAAGCTGGGGATAAGGGTTCGCCTACCCGTGATTATGTCGCTCAAATCAAAGTGTCGGTTCAGCGTGCAAGAGACCTTGTCAATGAGCTTTTAACATTTTCCAAAGGAGATAATAGTAAAGTTACAAGCATTAGTGTGAGTGATATAACTAGCCAGACTCTGAATATGTTGGCCTCAGTCATGCCATCAAGTATTCGCTTGGAGCATGAAATTGAAGACAGTTGTTGGGTGAAAGCAAACCCTGTGCAAATACAACAAATAATTATGAATCTTGCCATTAATGCGCGGGATGCAATGAGTGGTGTGGGTGTTTTGAATTTGACATTAAAACGGTACAAAACCGATGAGCCAAGATTTTGCTCGTCTTGCTACGGTTCTTTTGTTGGAGACTACATATGTTTGCAAATTATTGATACAGGCTCAGGCATCGCACATGAGCATTTAGGAAAGATATTTAATCCGTTTTTTACAACCAAAGCAGCTGGCAAAGGAACTGGGATGGGCCTGGCAATAATCCATGGTTTGGTTCACACCCTAGATGGTCATGTTCAAGTAGAACAAATAATACCAATGGGTACAAAGTTCAGTGTCTTTTTGCCTAGTATTCAAGCGGAAGTGGATTCATTCGATAAGATCAGAGCTGACACTTATGTTGCTGAGTCGGTAAAAAATAAAACAGTATTATTAGTTGACGATGAGTCGGCGATTGTCAAAAGTACCAAAATTTATTTAGAGCTTCATGGGCTGAATGTGTTCGCATGTGTCAATCCAACTGATGCGTTAAATCTATTTAGGAGCAACGTTAATAAAGTGGATATATTGATTTGTGACCAGACCATGCCTGGTATCACAGGAATCGAGCTTGTGAAGGCTTGTAAAAGAATCAATCCTAGCGTCTATTCAATATTGTTAACAGGATATTCAGAGTTTCTTAGTGAAGAGCAAGCATTGGCCCAAGGTGCCGACTTATATGCATTGAAACCTATAGAGTTGCCGCTTTTACTGCAAATGATACGATATTTGGTGAGCTCGAAAAAACCTCAACTTGAAACACAAAACTAAGCTTGATAGATTCATGAGTTGAAGAGGAATTCTATTGCCTTCTGAAATTGATCTGGCTAGACTGAAACAATGATAGGTCAGTTTCGAAATCTTATGCTAAAGTTTCTAAATAATTCCAAGCAATCGTTGCTTTTCATCTTATTTATTTCATTTGCACACAATAATGCAGCCTCGGCGTTTGAAGCCCAATTACAGGGCATTTACACTCCGCCGGATGGTGGTATGGTAGGTTTTATCGCAGAGTACAGAGTTGACCGGTTGCCGGTAAAAATGAGCCTGGTAAATCGTGCAGCCAGTATTGCGTACAATCATCGACCTAGCGGCTATGTGGAACGTGGTTTTGGAGAACTTATCAGCATGGGGGCACGATTATATTCTGAATCGAATCGACTTGCGGCGTATTTGGCTCTGGAGTTAGCTTTTCTTGATGTGGGAGTGGAGTGGTATACGCCGACCTCGGAAGGTACTTCGGCCACAAAAGGCCTGGCACCGATTTTATCGTTTGGTTACAAGTTGGGTGATAAAGAATTATCAATTGAGCCGAATGTGTTGGCGTTTTTTCTTTCTGCGGCAGGCAATAAGCAAGCTCAAGTAAAAGCGCTATTTGGTTTCGGTTTTACACTCGGAGTGCGATTCTAAATCTGGTTTAGCTGGCCTTTTTTTGTGGTTCAGAAAAATCAATTTTTAGTTCAGGTGTGCTTGTGCAGGTTTCGAGGAAGCCATTCAGCTTTAACTTCAATCGTAACTCAGTTTCATGGTCAGCAAGTTTCAGCGCATGATCAGCAAGTATTTGTTTTTGTGTGACCAAATTATATAACTCATCTTCAAAACTTAACATGCCTAATGGTTTCGATTTTTCAATGACTGTTTTTATTTGCCCCAAATTTTGATTACGAATCAAGCTGCTAACAAGGCTGGTATTTAAAACGATTTCATTAATCAACTGTTGTTGTTTTTGCTTATAAACGGGGATTAGGCGTTGCGCGATCAAGGCTTTTAAGCTATTGCTTAGGTCAAATAAAACAGACTCGCGTTCGCCTGGGTCAAAAAAAAGTGGAATTCGTTCCAGCGCTTGTTGGCAATTATTAGCATGCAAAGTAGCGATACATAAGTGGCCGGTGCGAGCCGCTTGTAAGGCTAACTGCATGCTCGCCCGATCGCGAATTTCACCGATCACAATCATATCAGGGGCTTGTCGTAAGGCATTTTTTAATGCAATTTCATATGATTGTGTGTCCTGCCCCACTTCACGTTGTGACACAATACTTTTTTCACTAGGGTGGATAAATTCGATGGGGTCTTCCACCGAAATAATATGGCCTCTTTGTTGTTGATTACGATGATGGATCATTGCTGCAAGACTGGTGCTTTTACCACTACCCGTGCTGCCGACAATTAAAACCAGACCTTGTCGTTGCAATGCCAGATCCGAATAAATGGCTTTGAGTTGTAATTGTTCGGTACTGGGTATTATTGGGTCGATTCGACGTAAGATAATAGCGGGTAAGTTGCGTTGGCGAAAAGCGCTAATGCGATAACGACTAGTTGGATTGTGTTCGAATGCAAAATTGAGTTCGGCAGTTTGATTAAATTGTGAAAGTTGTTGTGGTGATGCGATGAGTTGAAGAATGTGTTCAACTTGGTGACTACTTAAGTGATGCGTCGATAAAGGGTGTAATTCCTGCTTGACTTTAATTGTTGGTGCTGCGCCTGCGCACAAGAATAAATCTGAAGCATCACGTGATTCAACAAGCCTTAATAATGAAGCAAAATCCATTTTGCCTCTCCCGAGTTTGAGTTAGAAGCTATCTTTGCTAATGGCTTTGATTTTGGCTTCAGCGCGAGTAATTTCACCGCGCTTAACCAAGTCTTGCAGGACTTGATCCAAGGTCTGCATGCCCAGTTGTTGGCCGGTTTGTATGGCGGAATACATTTGCGGAATTTTGTTTTCACGGATTAAATTTCGAATCGCTGGTGTGCCAATTAATATCTCATGAGCAGCGATGCGACCGCCTTGGGTACGCTTTAATAAAGCTTGGGAAATAACGGCATGCAAAGATTCCGATAACATAGAGCGCACCATGTCTTTTTCTGCGGCGGGAAACACATCGATAATCCGGTCCATGGTTTTCGCCGCTGAGCTGGTGTGTAGGGTGCCAAATACTAAGTGACCGGTTTCGGCGGCGGTGAGTGCCAGGCGTATGGTTTCTGGATCACGCATTTCACCCACGAGTATGACATCCGGGTCTTCACGTAAGGCCGAGCGTAAGGCTTCGCCAAAACCCAAGGTGTCGCGATGAACTTCGCGCTGGTTGATCAAGCTTTTATGACTTTGGTGTACAAACTCGATTGGATCCTCAATGGTGAGTATATGGCTGTAAAAATTTTGATTTATAAAATCAATCATGGCTGCAAGCGTGGTTGATTTTCCTGAGCCGGTAGGGCCTGTTACCAAAACTAAACCACGAGGCGTTTGCGCGATTTCTTTGAATACCGGCGGCGTTTTTAATTCGTCGAGAGTTAAAATACGCGGTGGGATGGTACGAAACACCGCGCCCGCACCACGGTGATGACTGAATGCATTCACACGAAAACGCGCCAGTCCGGGTATCTCAAAGGAAAAATCTGTTTCGTAAAATTCTTCATAATCTTTGCGCTGCTTATCATTCATAATGTCATAAATCAGACCATGAACGATTTTGTGTTCCAGTGGTGGGGTGTTAATGCGTCGAATATCGCCATCGACACGTATCATGGGAGGTTCCCCGGCTGAGAGATGCAAGTCAGACGCTTGGTTTTTCACACTAAAATTGAGAAGTTCGGCGATATCCATATTCAACCCTAAGTAATTGAAAGTTTAGAAGAATATTACTAAGTTCAGGGAACCGAGTATACTAGCTCATAACGGCAAGCTAAAATGCTTTCTTTAGATATTATCAGCACTTAGTTGAATGGATTGGTCTTAAATTAGAATGAATAAACTATGTCAATTGCAGAAAATTTAATACGGGTGCTGGCACGGATCTCCCATGCGGAACATAAAAATGGGCGAAACCATGGAAGTGTGCGCTTACTTGCTGTTAGCAAAACCAAACCTATTGACGCGGTTCAAGCGGCTGTTGATGCTGGTCAGCGCTGTTTTGGTGAGAATTACCTTCAAGATGCCTTGCCAAAAATAGAGTATTTCCGCGATCAGAATCTGGAATGGCATTTTATTGGCCCAATTCAATCTAATAAAACTCGATCCATTGCTGAAAGTTTTGATTGGGTGCATAGTGTCGATCGATTAAAAATTGCACAGCGACTCAGTGAGCAACGTCCTGAGGAATTACCTGATTTGAATATTTGCATTCAGGTGAATTTGAGTGGAGAAGCCAGCAAATCAGGGCTTACAGCAGACGAATTAGTGGACTTGCTAAAGGCATGTACTTTGTTAAAGCGTATTCAAATACGCGGTTTAATGCTAATTCCGGCGGCAAACACTAATTTTGAACAGCAAAAACAGGTGTTTCAGCAGCTGGCAAATTTATTACAAAGAATGAATCAGCAATTAGGTCTGAAAATGGATACCCTTTCTATGGGAATGAGTGCGGATTTGGAGGCGGCAATTGCGGCGGGAAGCACTATAGTGCGTATAGGTACGGATATTTTTGGGGCGCGCCAATAACAGATTCTAAAAAGCCGTGGCCGGTAATTTGTCCCTGTGGATAAGTTATAGCTATGGCATAATAGTTTTAAGTGAAAAACAAATTAAAAGGTGCTGGCGATGCAAAACGTGAAAATTGGTTTTATCGGCGCGGGAAATATGGCCACCAGCCTGATTGGCGGAATGATTAGTGATGGGTTTCCCGCGGCAAATCTGTTAGCGAGCGATCATAACCAGGAGCGCTGCCAATGGCTTGCCGAGCAGTTTAAAATTCAGATCTGTGAATCTAATCAAGCCTTATTAAGCCAAGCGAATATTATAGTTTTGGCAGTGAAACCACAGGTGATGGCGGATGTTTTGCGTGATTTAGCGCCTACGCCTAGTGATAAACTATTTATCTCTGTGGCGGCAGGTATTCCTTGTCAGGCATTACAAAATTGGGCGCAAGCAAAAATTGCCGTTGTGCGCACCATGCCGAACACCCCTGCGCTAGTCGGAACGGGTGCCACTGGTCTATTTGCCAATGAGCAAGTTAGCACTGAACAGCGTGAACAAGCAGAAACCATTATGCGTGCCGTGGGTATAGCCTTATGGGTTGAAACGGAAGATATGATTGATACGGTGACTGCATTATCAGGTAGTGGCCCTGCATATTTTTTCTATTTCATGGAAGCCATGGAGCAATCGGCAGTGAATATGGGAATGGATGTGCAAACGGCACAGTTATTGACAATTCAAACTGCATTAGGCGCAGCAAAACTCGCGCTAGAGAGCGATGATACGCCTGCTGTATTGCGTCAAAAAGTTACATCCCCTGGTGGCACTACAGAAGCAGCGCTCAATGTTTTAGCTCAGGAAAATGTTCATCAAGCCATCACACAAGCCATGCAAGCTGCAAAAACACGTGCAGCAGAACTAGCTAAGGAATTTGGAGATCAATAATGGGAAATATGTATGTTAATAATGCGAGTGTGTTTTTAATTCAAACCTTATTTGGTTTTGCATTGTTAATTATTATGTTACGCACCATGTTGCAAATGGTGCGTGCCGATTTTCACAATCCTGTATCGCAATTTATAGTCAAAGTCAGTAATCCTTTAATCATACCATTGCGGCGCTTGATTCCCAGTATTGGTGGTTTGGATACAGCATCGTTATTGTTATTGTTGGTGTTGCAATGCCTCGAATTATTGTTAATCGGTTTGGTCGCCAATTTCAGTTTCACTCCACTAGGTTTGGTTATGCAAGCTATTGCGGGATTGTTATCGCTTTTGCTGAAAATTTATATTTTTGGAATCTTAATACAAGTGATTCTAAGCTGGGTGAGTCCGGGCAACTATAACCCTGTGACGGGTATTCTTTATCAAATAAATGAACCTTTATTACGTCCTGCACGTCGTTTATTGCCACCGATTTCTGGTTTTGATTTATCGCCTATCATCGTGATGATTGCTTTACAGTTAATGACGATGTTGGTGTTAGCGCCTTTTGCAGATTTCGCACGCAGTTTTTAAGTATGCATGAGTGCATATCAATGGCAAGATAAACGGCTGTTAATAAATCTTCATATTCAACCGCGTGCAAAAAATGATAGCTGGCAAGGCCTGCACGGTGATGCTTTTAAATTGCGCATCAAAGCAGCGCCTATCGATGGAAAAGCAAATACCTATCTATTAGGGTTTCTTGCCCAGTGTTTTTCCGTTCCAAAAAGCCAAGTGCAACTCATTAGTGGAAGCAGTTCCCGCCACAAACGTTTTGTCATTGAGTCACCAGCATCTCTTCCACCCGAGCTGGGTATTCTTAGGGATTAAAAGCAGTTAGAATGCTTGTCTAATACAGTACATAACCAAGGTGCTGAAAGTGCTGATAACTATGAGGGCTAGTAGCATTGCCTACTGTAATACCTGCTGATTCTGTTGGACTAGTAACACCACAAATTGAGGCTTTTGACCAGCCTTTGGATTTAGAAGGTGGTCGTGTGCTGGAGCAATATGAGCTGATTTTCGAGACTTATGGCCAGCTTAACTCAAGGAAAACTAACGGAATTTTGATTTGTCACGCGCTTAGCGGTGACCACCATGTGGCTGGTTATCATAGCCTGGACGACAAAAAACCAGGCTGGTGGGAAACTTGTATTGGCCCAGGAAAACCCATAGACACAAATAAGTTTTTTGTGGTTTGCCCGAATAATCTCGGCGGCTGTAAAGGCAGTACCGGTCCTGCCTCGAAAAATCCCAAAACTGGTAAACCTTATGGTCCAGACTTTCCCATTGTCACTGTAAAGGATTGGGTGCAATCCCAAGCGCGTTTGCGTGATCGTCTTGGAATTAAACAGTGGGCAGCGGTTATTGGCGGCAGCTTGGGTGGTATGCAGGCGCTGCAATGGAGTATTGATTTGCCGGAAAGTGTGCGCCATGCAGTGGTGATTGCTGCTGCACCTAAACTCTCGGCACAAAATATCGCATTTAATGAAGTGGCGCGCCAAGCCATTCAATCAGATCCGGATTTTGTACAGGGTCGTTATATGGAAAATAATAAAGTTCCACGCCAGGGCTTAATGCTGGCGCGTATGTTAGGTCACATCACTTATTTGTCCGATGATAGTATGCGTGAAAAATTTGGTCGTGAGTTGCGCGAAGGTAAATTGAAATTTGGTTTTGATGTGGAATTTCAAGTGGAAAGTTATTTACGTTATCAAGGACGCAGTTTTGTCGATCGTTTTGATGCAAACACTTATTTGTTAATGACAAAAGCCTTGGACTATTTTGATCCGGCGCAAGAATATGATCAGAGTCTTACAAGAGCTTTGTCACGGGCGCAAGCAAAATTCTTGGTTATGTCGTTTACTTCAGACTGGCGATTTTCGCCCGCGCGTTCCCGTGAAATTGTTAAAGCTTTGCTGGATGCGGAACAAGATGTGACGTATTCGCAAATAGAAAGCGCTCAAGGTCATGACGCATTTCTATTACCGATTCCTAATTATTTGAATGCGTTTTCCGCCTATATGCGATCCGTGGCGCGTGAGGTATGTGATTAATGGAATTGCGGCCGGATTTTAAATTAATTGTGAATTGGATCGAGCCGGGTTCAAAAGTTTTGGACTTGGGTTGCGGCGACGGCACCTTATTAGCGTATCTGCAAGACTATCGTTATGTACGCGCCTGGGGTTTGGAAATCGAACCGGATAATATTGTGGCGTGTATTGAAAAAGGTGTGAACGTGATTCAAACCGATATAGATGCAGGTTTGTCAGAGTTTGATGATGATTCGTTTGACTATGTGGTTTTAACTGAAACCTTGCAAGCGGTTTATTATCCTCATCGATTGTTAAAAGAAATGTTGCGTGTGGGTAAACATGGCATTGTCTCTTT
>Ga0224501_10002437_pt1 | contig 14623 bp, 14 predicted proteins | sample SF_Oct11_sed_USG_4_FD_169105 | JGI IMG/M metagenome (GOLD analysis project Ga0224501, IMG submission 169105) | Sediment microbial communities from San Francisco Bay, California, United States - SF_Oct11_sed_USGS_8_1 | ecosystem: Environmental > Aquatic > Marine > Sediment | place: USA...
AGATGGACTCCATATTTAAAAAAAAAATATGAAGCGTTGGCCGATTGCTTTTAAATGATGGCAACTTTTATTTGCAGGCATGAACGAGGAGGGAAAAAGAATGAACGAGGAGGGAAAAAGAAATTATTTGATCCGCAAAGCTGCCGTTTGTCCACAGCGGGATCTGATGTCATCATTAAGCGATGACTTGACGACCCTTACCTTTTTCGCCTCAATATTAATCTGTGTTGGAGATGATTTGTCATTACCATGTACTCTGACACGTATATGTCTTACTGCATTTTTCATTTCATATGTAAACGTCAACCCAATAGACCCAGAATGCATGTGTTTATATAAAGCAAATTTGTCGACACGTGATCAGTATCCCAAACTAGTTTTCATGACCGATCAGCATTCCAGCATGCGGGTGAAAGTCTGCATCATATAAGACATCTAAGCTACACATCTACGAAACCTTCCTATGCATTATTCAGGAAAGCTCCCCACTGGAATTTGGGTATAACATGACAAATCTCGAGCAAGAAGTGTGCGAAGAACCCCTCAGCAAGCCATTTACGAAATAATATCCGAATCCGGGCTCAATTTGTTTCAATGCTTGCTCGCACAATCCATTAATTGTGAAGTTTATTCCCGAGCCATGATGGCGCTCGTGAAACTTCTGTAGAATATCTAATCTTATTACACGCGAACACCCACCTACTATCGATCCTTATTATTTGCGTGCACTAAATCAGTGCGCACCTTCTATGTAATTGTTATGGTGTTCACAAGATCAGCATGCGTGTGGAGTCAGTTCACTCATAGTTTGTTTATTTTAAATCTATAGGCTCTGGATTGATGCTTGCAATCAAGCTAGGCGAAATACTTGAATTAGGTGAACTAATAGCATTTTCCCATGTTCTAATTCCAGTGGCCTGGTTATGTGCCTGATGGCTGACTTCTATAAAAGCTCAGTTTGCTATGCATATGATACTATATTCACATGTTAGTTGTTAAACCCGTGTTTTTCTTGGATGGACCCTGAATTCTGACCCTTTTGTTAAAAATCTTAGTGCTATTGATTAATTCAGCCTCAATGCACCTACCTTTTCATCAGGTAGCTTTTGTAAAGCTTACTTCAAACAGCTTGTTAGCAGCTTATATGGTTTACTCTATGGAGAAGGAGTGGAAGAGGAATGAAAAGTGCTAGGTGAGATCTACCCTATCGGCCAGTCAAGCGGATTTTAACCCATCCCTCCGCAGCATAACAATTCAATGACCTATTCGCCAAGATCTCAATCACCTGTGTGTCGCGTGTTTCACGGTACAGCCAGCTTGTCCCTCCAGATGTGCCAATCTTGTGCATCTTTCTTCAGTAGCGCGTATGATACCCCATTCTAGACATAATCCAGGATTGTGATCCTCCTCCCTCTTGCCGCAAAACGTAAACTAGCCATCGTAAATTGTGTCTTGATGTCAGCGGCATCGTAACTATCGCTAGACAATTACGACAATGCTTGAGTACTTAAACTGCTCTATACTTGAACGAGTCGCTGCATGTTCCTCCAACTGGATGTTAATTCTACTCCGCTGCTTCCAATTTTTATTGCTTGAGTTATTGGTCACATATTACATAATTAATATAATAAGAAACAGTATTGTTACTCGTTGATTATTTATACCTGGTCAGGCGTGTATGTGGTCTGGCGAATCTGAAGGCCAAAATCTACATACATAGTTTCCTGAGTCCGGAGTCCTGCCAGGGATTTAAGAGATGGCGACTATTGGCTGACCTAATTAAAATAGAAAAGAAGAAAATAAATGATAAGGCAATCTAAAGGTAGTCATACGTACTAATTATTTCAGTAAATGTAGTGAATAATCAACGAGAGTCACTTTTCTAACCAAGAGAACCCATATGGATCACTTACTTCGCCGTAGCTCTTGTTGTTGACTCATAGCCTTTTAACATAACTAATAAAGATACTGCAGTTTTACCACAAGGTGTAAAGATGAGATTTGAATGGTTGACAGAATAGAATCTGCTAGGAGGCATAATTTTGGGTGACAGAATCGCTCGAAAAGTGTTTTTTGATAGAGCCTTTGAAACGCTCCAAAAGAGATCTATTCATCTAAAGCCTTTGTTTGTGGCCGAGTTTTCAGTTTACTCGCCGGAAACCTTTCTCCTATAAAAGCATCTTTAGTGTCATTATTTTGCAACTAAAGAGGCCCGAACGCACCGGTCTCTATTTAGGGAAAGGGAAAACCCAGCAGAGCACCTCTTAGAGCTTCAGTTTCCTCCAACATTACATTCAATTTCGAGATCTACTCTATGCTATGAACGAGTAAAGATCATTATGTTACTAAGTTTTAATAATTATATCCCATTTTCTTTCTATTTGGCCAATTTGAACCGTAGTTATTTGAGTGACCGATATTCGCTTGTTGGAAAGAGGCCACTCGCTATCTCTGCAATGAGTTGCCTCTCTTTAAGAATGGGAAACACAACTTCAAAAGTGCGTCTACCCTCAACCATGGCTTAACCTCCATACTTCCCTTCACTTAATCCCGTGACTGCGCAGATGTCTTAGGGGAACCTGATGACAAAGTCATTAGCTATCTGTCATCACTGATCTCTGTCAGATGTCACTCGTCGGAGCTCGGGTGTTGGCACGCGAGTCCACTCCTTGATATTGTCTGCTCACGACTCGTGTTGTCTGCCTCTCCTTCGTCCTCCCTTAGCTGTATCTTACATGATGGTTTACGCCAAAATATCGTTGCGAGATGCGTGACTGTACAGTTTAAGTTTGCGCTTTTTGATGGATGAAAGACTTTAGACCTTCTCCAGTACAAAATCGTTGGTTTTATGCTCCTTATAAGATATTTTCAAGAGTTTTCACATTCACTTGTGCTCAAAGGCAGTGATCCTCTTCTCACAATTAGCCAGCAGGATACATGACTCACAGCCATAGAGCAAGACTGAGCACACCAGCCATTGATAAAGGCGGAACATGGTTTTGAAGCTGATTCCACTGGTCCAGGTTTGTGTTAGTCTGGCTATGATAGATGTTGCAGCTGCAATTCGGCATCATACTTCTTTAACACTGGTGCCATCCTCTGTCAATGTTCCTCCAAGGTATTTGAAAGATGAAACCTGTTCCAGTTTCTTCCCTTTCATTGTCAGTCAGTCAGTCATGATAGCTCAGTGGGATAGCTAACTGTCCTCCCTGTGGCCCGGGTTCAATTCCCAGCCATGGCGGAGTATTTCAAGGGATTTTTCCCTGGCTGATCACACTCTGCCATCCCGTCCTGAGCCAGCGTGGCAGAAAATGGCTCAATCTCCCCTCAATGAGTTACCTTCGCTATGGGGCACGCGAGTGCAAGCAGAAAGTCTCCTAATGACGCACCCTGGGAAACACTGAGCCTAAGACTCAGTAGGCCAATTTATGCACCACTCCTGACAGTTGCTCGGTCATGGAGACACGAAAAAAAAATTGTGATGTTCGCTGTCATCTCAGTTCGACTGTTGACAAGTACTTCTCACTGCTAACTTCCATCCCATATTGGCGGGCTGATCTTGTTAGTCTGTTGGTGAGTTTCTGGAGCTCCTCCTCGCTTCCTGCTATCAGGCCGAAGTCGTCCGCAAAGCACAGGCTGCATATAGGGGGTGCCCTCAACTGATGTTGTGGGTTGGAAACCCGCCAGTGCATCCATCATAATCTGTTTCAAGAAAATGTTGAATGACACTGGCGACAACAGGCAGCCTTGCCTAACCCCCACAGATGTATTAAAGAAATCACAAATTTGGTTATTCAGTAAAACTGCGCTCTTGTCTTGACTGTACAGCGCTTTTATCATATCTGTTAGATCCTCACCAATGCCTAGTCTCCGCATATAGTATTGCAGAGGCCTAGAGATGCCAGAGCGGTCGAATGGCTTCCTATAAAATCAATAAAGTTATGGAAAACTTTGAAGGTGTTTCTAACCAATATCCTGTTGTTGGTGATCTCTTCAACCGTGCTGCATCCAGTTCTGAATTCTGCGTGCTCTAGCTTCTGCCAAGATTTCCCCTGGTTGTGGTTTTAGACGATTGAGAATGATCAAAAGCATGACTGTGCTTGGGTAGTGGCTGATCAAGCTTATGGTTCGGTAGTTTTGACACTACGTTTTACTAGATCTGTGCGATATCCCAACATAATGGGAACAATTAATTCTGAGACCGGAATGGATGCCAATGGGATCTTCAGCAAGTGATGTTGTTGGGTGCGGTTTCTGCAGACTCGTTGGTCTTTTGAAACGAGAATTTATCCTCTGACCACACCACAGGTGCGAAAAGTGTCAAGCCATGCCAGCATCGCCTATGGCAAGCAACTCCCTCCACAACGAATGATGGTTTCGTACAATAAGTCGGTAGGCAGGAAAACGCCCCTTCCGAAAGAAGGGCGGAATACTTACCTGGAACCCGAAACTAAAACCCCAACAATCGATGGAAGGCCACCTGCTGTAACGGCAACTGTTGGTAGCTGGAAGGCCTCACTCATAAACGGTCGGCATAGAAACGCGGCGCTGACTCAGTGTCATGTCACCGGCTGACTAAGAGCTTGACTTGTAGGCAGCAGAGAATGTGTTAAAACAAACCATCTAAGCAGATTATTGTCATCTGAATGACACTCGTGCTAGCGTGTTGGCATCAGAATAACCCTCTACAGTGCAACTTGGTTAACTCGACCTCGGATAACTTGAAAACTTGCTTAACTCAGACCAAGTTTCATGGCCCCTGCCTGGGTTATGATAATTGGCTGGGCATATCTCGTACTTTCAGTCATAACTCGAACTGAAAACTGCGGTTAGTTCCATCAAATTACGTTTTATTTGGCTGGATGTGTTTACATTCGTGTAACAAGCTTAATTTCATTGTTTTCTTCTCACGGGAGAAGAAAATCTCGCAAATTTTAGAAAGTTTAGCCAGGAAATGGAATAACCCTCTAATTTCATGATAGTCAGCATAATAACTCTCCATAATTTGCAGTTCAGTGCAATAACCCCTATAATGGAATATTTTGTTGACTATTTTTACAGTTCTAGTGGATCGCATGTAATGTGTATCATCTCATCTACCATCCAAACATGTCTTTTGCTCAAGAACACCCCTGGATTAACTGTCAAATAGAGCCTAGTACAAGCCTTTAGGATAGCTCGTTCATGTTTTAAACGGGTTAAAACAACTCCCGACTCCAATTACAAGACCCCTACGATGACGCAAAACCTGTAATTGTGGTCGTTACACCTCAATCACCCTAATCGTGGCCAATACCAGAGAACTGGTAAAAAAAACTGAAATTTCGCGTTTTCTACCGTACGTAATCCTATAGCTTTTAATAGTTGCAGCCGTCCTTCCCGATGGGCCTATCACGACATTGGTCATTTACCTACCTTTTCCTGTCAGAAAACCATTCTTGCAGTGCCCCGTTTGGCTACAAGTGTGCGCGTTTTGGGCACGGTTTTCGCATATTTGTGCAATTTTCACGCCTGAACTAGAACCCGTAACCTACGTTAACCAATGTTAACTTCGGGAGGGGTGACAATGCTTTGAACTTTTTGTCTCGAGAGGATGAATGGAAATTTTCACCAAAATCATTTTTTGATTACACGAGATTCATGGTTGGACAATAAGTCAGAGCTTTCCAAAAATACTCCCCTTGTATATCATTGATGAAGCAATGGGAGACCAAAACTGCCCACATGCTTCCCAAACGGAACATGACATCACTCAATTCGAATCATCTCTCTCCCATTTAGACAACATGACATTTTCACAGTATCCCTGATTGGAGAAAGAAATGCCGCGCAACTGATTTTCACCGAACACAAATCACTTCAGTCATTTTCCACTGACTATATGGTGTAACATAAGTTTGGCCCCTAAAATAAAAATTAATTTTTGTACACACGTCTTCCTAGCTTGATAACTCGACTCTCATGCAGACCTAGACTAGTCTCTCTGGTAAAACAATCATTAACCTATCTTGAGGATTGCTGTTCAGTGTAAACATTTGAACTTCCAATGGTTTTTGTCCGTTTTCAGTTTCACCTTGATGTCATCCTCGCTTTCTCGTATTCTGTGCAGTTCCACTTCTGCTTTGGTTGTTTTCCTTCCAGCTCTTCCTTCCTTACTGATCCTCCCTGTGTTGCTAGTCACTTCTTGTATTCCTCATGCTTCAGCGGAACATTACCTATTATATCAAAGTTAGGTCGTTGATATTTAACACCAGATTTTCCTCTGCCATATTTTGTGGGGTCCAATACAGAACTGAAACAGTTTGGAATGTGAAACAATGACACGCATGATGTTTTGACATTGAGTTGGCATTCTGGAGATTTCGAGCTCAGGGGCCTGACATCTGATTTCCTGTTTGTAGAGCGCTAGCTGTCTCATCCATTACTTAAAGGACTCTCCTCTGCCTTCTATGGAGCTAGAACATATGCGCAATGTCAACACATGCCTATGCATGCAAGTTGATTCAACCCCTGAATTGCATATGGTTGATGCATTCCATGTGATTAGGCATTAGGCAATGGAATTGAAACGTGTGATGTCGTTGATGAATCTGATTGTGAACTAGCAGCTACTATGAATCTGATTGTGAACTAGCAGCTACTATGAATCTGATTGTGAACTAGCAGCTACTATGAATCTGATTGTGAACTAGCAGCTACTTCAGTTACTTCAAACGAAACTTGAAAAATAAATGAAATCATAGGTTGCTTAATCTCGAACGCAATAATAGCTAAGAGAATGCCATATAAAGGCGCTTCTATAGTTCACTTTGCGTCCGGTCCGAGGCAGACTGGACGCAGTCTGAGTCCGACTCCGGGGACCCTTTTAGGCTGCAAATGACTCCCTCGAACACCATACCCGATTCCGGACCGCTTTTGAGTCAATCAATTGTGGCGAGGTTGCACGTGTTTTCGGTAGCTGATTTAACCATTTTCGACCGTGATCACAAATATCCCAGGGAGCGTCCGAGGCAAATCGGAAAAGGCTTTGATACTCCACCTTTTGTGGGTCGGACGTCCGTCTCGAGCGTCAGGACTGAGGTGGACCGATGACGAATTTGTCTACGACTACGAGCTTGCACGATTTCTAACGACAGTTTGACTGGAAATAGAACCCCAATATGTCACCAGCTACGCAGTCCCATTGGCCTCGGTCATGTGACTGCGGGAAACCCTAGCAGCTTGCGAATAGTGATCGCACTCGTGTGGCTACGAATGCGAATTGTGAATACCTTATTGGTTTATGGGGGATAACTCGCAACATGCAGCGTGAACTAAAACACACTAGCATTGTTAGATTCCTTGCTGAATGCTGCACCCCTAACCTGATACAACAGATTAAAAATTTTTTTCTAGAGCACCCGATGACTCATAGCTGTCTGGCACAGACTCCATGAAAGGCTCTGGCCTGATTTTTGCTAACAGAGACATGGGCGGAGCTTACCAATCTTATACTCATTTCGCGGTTGTATCCCGTAATAAGATAGGCAGCTGCGGCAAAATGCCCTCTCATTTGCAAATTTCCAGGAAAGATAAGTTGTATCAAGGTAAGGTCTCGCTCAACAAGAATTCATCTCATGTTAATGCATGAAAATTGTATCGGATCAGAGGATTTTTTATTTTATTTTTCAACTTGGATACTTGGTTGTGCTAGTTAACGAATCTCCTAAATCTGAGGCTTGTTGGAGCGATAGGAACTAGCACATATCTGAAGAGCACATCTTAAGAAGCCTACAGCTTTCTGTGACCAAAACACACATGTATATTCTTCTGCTGCTGCCTCACCTGGTCCATTTTCGTTCTCTTTTAATTGTAAGATGGAGGCTTTTAAAATGGACCGTATATGTATGTGGCACATACAGTATTATTGTTATTAGCCATGGACATTAAACTGTCAATTGGCTAGGTGACCATCGCCTTATGGCCATCATGATCATTCTACCATGTACCTACTAACATTTTCAGTTGAAAAATGTGGGTCCATTTTTGTACTTATTAGTCCTTGACAGTTCTAGTCAGTGGCGTTTCCCAGGCACATCATTAGAAGAATTTTTTATACTGAGCAACACTGATTGAAGTGGTTACAAAAACAATGAAATTTACCCAAAAGTAACTATCGCAGGTTGCTACTTATTATTTTTTATTGCTAGTGACTAACTATGAATTGGACTAATCAAGCTAGTCAATAATAGCTCAGGGCAATGTTACTATGTTTGGGGCTTATTGTTTGTGGCACCGTTGTTTGTGGTGCATGAAGCTAGCACAGATTTGAGATAGCGAGGCAGGGCAGCAGGGGAAATTCGGCACCCCTGAAGATTGGCGCTGACATCAGTGATCAAAAGGCCATCCTGTGGTTACTTGGTTAACGACTATGGCGTCATTCACTGACCCAACATTACTGTTTTCTCAGAAGCCACTTTTTTACAGGCCAGTGGTCACATTTTTTTAATCTCCTGGATGTAAATAGTGAATTCCCACTAAATCATACTGTAACTAGTGGTAACTGGTTTATACAAACCACTTCACAGGCTCTTGACAAAATAGCCCCAATAATTGTATGGATTGGCATCAGAAAATTCTAAAGGTCTACTGTTGATACTGAAAGGCTTATAGTGCGCCCAGTGTGCACCTAAAACTAAATTGACATGCAGTCACATTGCTGGCAGCTGCCATTATGACAGAAAAACAAAAAAAATTGATTGGTCAGCGGAAAAGCTAAAAAATGCTGGGTGGTTCACTATGATGATTACAAAAAGGATACCTTCTTCGGCCATGTGTGCATGATGGCAACCAGATCAGATCAAATTGACCCAGGCTTGTTGCAAAAGAGTAACAATGTGTTCTTTTATACGTTCAATTATCTCTCAATTTGGCTCAGTACCCCCTTTGGCGATGGATTTGCACCATATTCATCAGGGGCCCGAGCTTTGCGCCTCCCCCCTCAAACCCCCACCTGTTGTACTGTCGGCTCGACACCAACATTACGTGTTGGCATCTCGCTGTAGCCCCCTAGCCTATTTTCTAGCTTATGCCCATGCAAGGCAAGTGTGTTGCAATCCTAAAGCGAATAGGCTGCAACTGTCTCTTTTCAGACTGCTGAAATGCATGGCTATGAAAACTGGAGGCCATGCTGAAAATATATACTCCATAGCTTATTTCCCAATAATTTCCCATTCCTACCTATGGTAGAACTAATAACAATATTCAATGAACCCTCAAGGCTCAACAAACTAACTTGATATATACGGCATACGCATCTTTCATTAAAATCTGGAATCCAGCTCTGCCTATACCATTGATATTATGTGTTTATCTATGGTCACGCACCATGACAAGGATAGCGCGCTAGCTCAATAGCAAAGCACTGGGCTTGAATCCCGCTGTCAATATGAGGCCCTAATATCCTAATCCTAGCTTAAAACATAAACAAATCTCACTATGAAGTGGATCATTGATACTGACCCTCTCATAGTGCTCCATGCTAAGCCATGGTGCTCCATGCTAAGCCATGGTGCTCCATGCTAAGCTGTTACTGATGAATGACAAGTATCTAACCCAGCTGCTTCACCATATAACAGTGAGAACATTATATGAGAAAAATAAGCAGTTGCTCTGATATATGCATATGCCTTATGAATGCAGATAATATGGATAAGGAGCATGGGGAAGAACCAGCTCGACTCGTGACAGATGAGGCCAGTCATTTCGGTCATCACAGAAGATCAGTGGTATTTAAAGTGCTAAAAACAGTAGCCCTGATCATTGTCTGGGTTTGTATCGTAAGTAGACACCTTCAAGACTCCCCAATCTGCATGTATCATAAACTGATATTGTTTATCTATGTCATGGCATAATATGAAGTATGCGCGTGTGTATATCAATTACGAAAGACTGACCCGCATGATGACCTCATATCAGGTGCCTAGCCAAAATGCGGGCGCTTAGTATGCTATCCCCTGAACCCTGTTTTACCGCTTATTTTGTGAGACAATGTATTGTCCATAGAGTTATCCTCGATGAGGTAGTCAGATGTGAATAGTCTATGGCATCTAGTCAGAGACATAGAAACAGAGATCGCACAATGAAAGTAGTCTTCCGACCTCCTGGTGATTACGAAAGCGAGGCTGCCATTGTATCATAATTTATAAAAAATAACCTATTTTCAACCAAGCTTTTTCAAAATAAATACTGGACCAATTTTGTCAAACATAGTATCATCTGAAAGCTCGAAATCTACTCTATAAAAGCCGACCTGAGAAAATTAATTATTATACTGATTGTTTGGTCATGCAAAGGGTCCTATTAAGTAGGGGCCTATATGGATGTGTAATCATATAGAGAAGATAACTCACATTGTGGTCTATGTGCCTATACAGTAACAGGTATTTGCCATTTTATCAGTAATGATATAGAGTATAGATTATAGATCTATGTCTAGATGAGATTACTAGCTTATAACTATGGTGTTACAACTTACAAGCCATAATTCTTTGTATATGCAACCTTTTCATTTGGGAACCTCCGCGGTCCGCATGCAGACATATCAAACAAAATCTATCAACATTGATTTTGGGACAGCATTTCCATGATAAGTGTTGTCCTAGGATCAGCGGGTAACAGATGTTTGGAAAGTCTGTTGCAGTGCCATTGGAGTCCATGTACTAGTACATGGCGTAGGCTCTGTAATACTTGCCGTATTCATGTCAGGGTGTCAGGGATTGCAATGTTTATGTGTTGTGCCCCTGTGTGCGTGATGTCTATTTTAAGGTCTCTGTGCCGGGAAGGCTTCAGTCTATTTAAGCAAGCGAATAAACTCTTTTTTCCTGACCAAGATATTTATTAGCTGGCATTGATTGAGAAGGATGTGAGACACAGAGAGCGATAATAGGTGGACCACTGCTTTTTATAGTGCAGTGGGTCATTAGGAATATAAGGCGTGGTTTAAACATAATTACAAAACCATGTGGTGTATGGAATCACCACATGACAGGGGCGTCACCGGCTTACCACAGATATGAGCTCATTGGGTAGAGAACTATTTATTCTTCTACAATATATGTCCAACACGGACACTTTCATGCTCTCATGTCATGGATTTGGGAGCCATGTGCTGGGCAGTCGGTCTGTTGGTTGCCTTTATTTTGATATGTCCGCATGCGGACCGCAGAAGTTCCTTAATGAAAAGGTTGCATATGCAAAGAATTATGGCTTGTAAGTTGTAACACCATAGTTATAAGCTAGTGATCTCATCTAGACATCTACACAGATCTATAATCTATACTCTACATTACGGTAAAATGGCAAGTGTATAGGCGTATAGACCACAATGTGAGTTATCTTCTCTATATGATTATACATGATCTCAATATCCACATAGCCCCTACCCTATGACCGAACAATCACTAATAATTTATTTTCCTGGGTTGGCCTGTATAGAGTAGATCTTAAGCTTTCAGATGATGCTATGTTTGACAGGTTTGGCCCAGTATTTATCATTCTTATTATTAAAAAAACTTGGTTGAAAATTGGCTTTTTTGTGTATAATGGCAGCCTCGATTTCATTATTACCAGCATGTCTCGTGGAGGTAATATCGATTTGCATGAATGTCATATCTCTGTTCTTTATGTCTCTGCATCTAGTTATAAGGCTATAACTTTTTTTTGGTAGGGTTTATGGTCTGAAGTGAACGGACCAACAATGCAGGACCTAATATTCCGGATGAATACAGATTACGCGGTCATATCTAGTGCTGTATCAATGCGGGGTGCTGGTGGTCTCGTTGGTGCAATACTGGGTATGATTATTTAACACTCTTCTGTTGCATTAAGGAAAAATAGTGATTATGGCAGTGTAAGGGGTACTGCGGGTGTGCGGTCGTCACATGGTGCTGAAGGTTCCCGGCTCACACTACTCACGCTATTTAGACTGCAATTACGCCCTTTATCGTGCAGGCTATCTTGGTCTCGCGCATCTAATAACGTGTAGTGTCACACTTTTTAGGTGGAGTGTTTGTTGATCGGTTTCGTCACCGTGCTGACCTTATCATAGCTGTATCACTTGTTGGATGCGGCACTGCCAACCTGATCATCCCCTACAGTCGTCATGTAGAAGTTCTCTTTGTCGTTTGTGGAGTGGAAGGCCTATTGGAAGCCATGATAAATATAGGTGAGGTTGAAACACCGAATCTACGCTTCTGTGCACAGATAGCCCAGTCCTGTCTACTAAGATAAGATCATCTTGTCCTACAAGGATTACATCATGCGCTAAGTCAAAAGTTTGTTTTAGAGTGGTCCACGGTTTGCCCCATAGGGTCAGTACTTTATGAGTAGGTCTCCTTTGTTTAGCGTAGTAATCCCAATATGAGAATAAGGGAGCAAGCACAAAGTGGTGCGCAAACTGCGAGTTAAATCCAGGGCATCTAATCCAAAGCTGAATGTGCTACACACTTCTCTAGCCATCACTTCGCCCTTTGCATCTCTAGCTGCACGGTTGACGATAGTGTTGCATTTTCACACTTCACCATACCCGTCAGTATTTGTTGAAAAGGACACTATTGGCAATTGGTCAGTATATATGCGCTCCCCCACACTAACTCCTAGCTCCTTCGACCAACGGGTCAACTAAATCAAATTGATAAGCAAAGAGCAGAAATCTTTGGTATAATGAAATCTCAAGTGTCTTTTACAGCCGGGCAATGGTTAGTGATGCAGATATGGCAGGAGAAGGCGAGTGGACCATTGCATGTTCTGCATTTGGGATACGGAGCAGGAGCATTCATCGTGCCACAGCTTGTCGCTGACTTCATCAGTGAAAAGCTACCAGATGCGGAAGAAAATCTCAATCCGAAATGCCTATCGGAGTCGCTCAATAACACACTGAATAGTTCCGTCACAGTGCAGTTTGCCAACTCGCCAATCGCCAATGTCACGATAACCACGGAGAGTTCAGAATCGCTTCAGTATGGGTTCATCATTATCTCAGTGATTGTCTTCCTGGTTGCTGGAATTTTGTTTTTTTACGCCTTCTTGGCGCGCAAAGATAAAGCGATGCAAGTTCTTGCTCAGGAGAAAATGAGTCTGAAGAAGATTTTGGATCTGAACACATGTGCCCCGGGCCATCCGTACTATGCTTTCCTTCTCTATGCGCTTATGTCCTGTTGGATCTTTGTGTCAGTTGCCGGGGAAAGAACCTTTGCCAAATACTTGTACTCATTTGCTCGTGATGATCAATGCTATGATAAGCAACTCGCGCTAAATCTACAGATGGCGTTCTGGTTAAGTTTCACTGCCGGCCGCTTCATCGGATTCGTGATCACCAACTTCATCCCCATGAAATTTATCATTTTCATCGAAGGGTTTGGCATTTTAGTCTGTACTATCGCAATCTTCTTCGGGAAAGCACACAGAGTTTTGCTTTTCACCTTTGTCTCTCTCGCCGGTATTTTCATTGGACCGTGTTACCCTTCCGGATTGGCTTGGGCCAATCGTTACATCGAGGTTACTGGTGTAGGAATTATGGTGGTTAGTATCGCTGCCGGTATTTCTGACATATCCTACCTTGCTACCATCGGGTCCTTGATAGAAAATAGCGGAATAGCTGTCCTTACCAGTGTCTTGCTGGGTTATGGAATATTCACAGCTATTCTGCCTGTAATCCAGCATGCTATTGCTCGTACTCAGGGTGACCGGTTTGAGAGAATGGCCGCCCAACCTGAGTATTATGAAACAAACGGTAGTGAAATCGAGGGCTGATTTTTGCATCAGTCTTGTTTATCGGGCCCACTTGCTAAACTGTCATTCTTTTCATCTTTTCCATCCATAATGACAAGTTGCTTCTATGCATTTTATTATTATATAATGTTATATTAAAGTGTATATCACATGTGGAGTTATCCCCCCTCTCTATGATATCGCGCCTATATCAGTGTATCACATATGGAGTTATCCTCTCTCTCTTTATGATACCGCGTCTATAATTCAGTGTATATCACATATGCGGTTATCCTCTCTTTATGCTATCACATCGGATGTTTGGAAAATAATTATAGAACTTGCCTTCGCAGGGCAAAAAGTTGAAGAGATGGGGGTTGTTCACTTGCTGGGTCAACCTCAATACAATCAAATCTGTGGCATAAAGTAATCCTTTATGCCACTGTCCAAATGAAATTGCCGGAGAGAGGACTATCCAAGCCATGGCTATTGTTCCAGATCATCATTGAACTGTATGTAATTTGTCCATTATAGGGCATAACTTGACAACCGGTAAAATTTTTCGGGAAGTACTATGTTTCTGAGGCATCGGTTTTTGGGCAAGGGCATCGGCATTGGGTTTCAGAGATATGGATACTGCTTGGTTTCAAAGCTATCGATTATGAGTATCCGTTTTGCACCCCCATTTCAGTAAGGGTTGTGTTTAAGTTGAATCGTTATGACTGTGCTGTGGGTATTGAGATAGGGTCAGAGGTGTAAATATATCTTGCATGTAGACACAAATACACAATCTGATAAGGGCACTTTGGTGAACCGAGGACTTTAAACTGAGGGTGGCCAAAAATAATTACCAACTGTTACCCTGCCCCCCCAT
>Ga0224501_10002438_pt1 | contig 14619 bp, 13 predicted proteins | sample SF_Oct11_sed_USG_4_FD_169105 | JGI IMG/M metagenome (GOLD analysis project Ga0224501, IMG submission 169105) | Sediment microbial communities from San Francisco Bay, California, United States - SF_Oct11_sed_USGS_8_1 | ecosystem: Environmental > Aquatic > Marine > Sediment | place: USA...
AACAATCTGAATATTCAAAGAATGTTAAATCCCGATTTAGTCAATCAAATAACGATAGAAGAACTCTTGCTGGTATTAAAAATAGCAAATGCAACCTATCGAGCCGGACATCCGGTTATGGATGATCAGGTTTATGACCATGTATTTCTGAATGAATTAAAAAAGCGCAATCCTGATCATGAATATTTAAGTTCTGTTGAACCAGAGCCCTTGCAAAGCGGTAAGACAATTTCTTTACCACAAAAAATGTTGTCAACGGACAAGGCATATTCAGTAAACGAGATTGAAAAATGGGTCAATCGCCTAATCAAAACTGCTGAACAGCTTGGTATAGCGCTTGCACAAATCGAAATTAGAGTGACGCCCAAGCTTGATGGTTATGCTGCCTTTGATGATGGAAAATTGCTATATACCAGAGGTGACGGCGTGAGGGGACAGGATATAACACGTGCCTTTGAACGCGGTTTGAAAGTAGCTGGCGATGGCAAAAGGGGGCATGGTGCTGGTGAGATAGTGATTAATAAAAGCTATTTTGAAAGTTATTTGAGCGAGCAGTTTGAGAACTCAAGAAATATACAAGCCGCTATAATCGCTGAAAAGAATGTAGAAGAATCAGTTCAAAAAGCGATTGATGATGGAGCATGTGTATTTTATCCATTTTCCCAACTTCAAAGTTGGCATGGACACTATCAGGAATTACTGGGTAATTTTGATGAGATTTGCCAATCAATCTGGAATGCTGTGGATTATGATGTTGATGGTATTATTCTGGAAACGACAGTTGAAGCGATTAAATCCGAAATGGGGTCAACTCGTCATCATCACCGATGGCAAATCGCTTACAAAATCAATGATGAATCAGCAGAAGTCAAAGTATTGAGTGTGACACCACAAACATCAAGAACGGGCAGAATTTCTCCTGTTGCTGAATTGCAACCCACCAAATTGAGTGGTGCGACTATAAGCAGGGCAACTGTCCATCATTACAATATGGTAAAAGAGAAAGGCATTGGAGCTGGAGCCATTGTTGAATTGGTTAGAAGTGGATTGGTGATCCCCAAAATAGAGCGAGTTGTACAGTCAGTAGAACCGGTTTTCCCTGAGGAATGCCCAAGTTGTGAATCGCATCTTCTTTGGGAAGGCGACCATTTAATTTGTCCAAATAAAACAGATTGTCCAGCACAAACTGAAAATACCCTGATTCATTTTTTTCAGACGCTGGGCAATGTTGATGGTTTTGGACCTAAAGTGATTGAAAAAATTCATCAAAACGGGATCAAAAAAATACACGAAATTTATCAGCTACAACAGGTGGATTTTGTCAGATTTGGTTTTGGCGATAAAACATCACAAAATCTTGTCGATCAACTGGATGCAAGCCGAAACATAGCTGTTGAAGATTGGCGGTTTTTAGCGGCATTTGGTATCACCAGATTGGGGCAGGGCAATTGTGAAAAACTGCTTGAGCATCATGACATCGACAAGGTGATATACATATCTGTGGATGAAATGATCAATATTGATGGTTTTGCTCAATTAAGTGCTGAAGCCATATTTGAAGGAATGGCAAACATAAGAGAGGAATTTGAACTGGTTTATCAACTGGGATTTAATCTGATTAAAACCGAAAAAGCGGGTGAAAAAGATCTATCGAATTCTCCCTTGTTTGGCAAGCAGGTTGTTTTTACCGGAACTATGGTTCAGGGTTCTCGAGGTGACATGGAAAAGCAGGCCAAGACATTGGGTGCAAAGGTAGCAAAGTCTGTTACCTCACACACCACATTCCTGGTAACAGGAGAAAAGGTGGGAGCAACCAAAATTAACGCTGCCAAAGAAAAGGGGGTTCAGGTTATCAGTGAAGCAGAATATCTGGACCTGATTGGTTAGCAATCTACCCTGTAATCAAAAGCTGGTCAAAACCATTTTGACTCCTGCAATCAGTAAAACCAGAGCCAATATTTTTTGAATGATCGGGTTGCTAAATCGTTTGCTCCCAAACCGTGCACCTATTAACCCCCCCAATACACTGGCTAATATCCACCAGGGAACGGCAGCAGGCATTGTATGTCCCGCCATAAGATAGCCTGACAGTCCTGCGACTGAATTAACCAGAATAAACAGAGCTGCTATGCCTGAAATGCTTCGTATGGCAGCCCATCTTGTAAAGAGTAATAAGGGACTGAGAAATATGCCGCCGCCAACACCGGTTAAACCTGAAAGAAAGCCTAGCAAAACGCCTACAGGTAGTAAATGTTTAACGGAAGCAGATCTTACCTTGTAGGAAGTCGTTTTTGACGAACGTTGGTAAGAATAAAAAGCCGCATATATCAAAACCAGTCCCACCAAAGGCTTGTAATAAATTTCAGGTAAATTAATCATGCCTCCCAAATAAGCCATTGGGATAGAGGTGAGCATTAAAGGCCAGAAGATTTTCCAGTCAAACGCCTTAACAGATAAATAGTGATAAAAAGCAATCGAGGATACCAGTATATTTAAGGCCAGAGCAGTGGGTTTCATCACATCAGGTGCTATCCCGACCAGAGCCATAGCGGCAAGATAGCCAGAAGCTCCACCATGACCTACAGATGAATAGATGATTGCTGCTGCAAAGATAAGAAAAGATAATAAAATAATGCTGTTCATTAAGTCGCCGATATGATTATGATTTACTGCAGACTGGACAGTCTGATTTTTTATTGATTTTAAGCTTTCTGAAGTCCATGTTAAGGGCGTCGTACAAAAGTAATTGGCTATCCAGAATTTCACCAATACTCATTATTATCTTCAAAGCTTCAGTGGCTTGTAGTGTTCCAATGGTTCCGACCAGAGGAGAGAGCACTCCTCGCTCATGGCAACTTTCTTCTATTTGAATATGACCATCATAGATGCATTGGTAGCAGGCCGATTGTTGATTTAGATTAAATACACCCAACTGACCTTCAAAACGTATGGCTGAACCTGACACCAATGGTTTGCTTAGCTCAAAACACGCTTTATTTATCAACAAGCGCAACTTCAAATTATCAGAGCAATCCAAAACCAAATCGACTTTATCAGCATATTCTTTTATGTTGTTTTGGGTAATTTCCTTTTCAATACAGCTGACTTTAATAAAGTTATTAAGCTGGCCTATAGTTTCTTTTGCAGAAAGTGTTTTATTTAAACCGAGATTTTTAATTCTATGAATAATTTGTCTTTGCAAATTGGAAAGTTCTACTTGATCAAAGTCAGCCAGATATAAATGGCCAACCCCGGAAGCCGCAAGGTACATTGCCACAGCAGACCCCAAACCTCCAACGCCAACAACTAATACACTTGCGTTAGAGAGCTTTTCCTGTCCCTGCTCATCTATTTGAGGCAATATGACATGTCGGCTGTAGTGGATAAGTTCTTCATCAGATAGCATTACTATTCTCTATTCTCTATTCTCTATTCTCTATTCTCTATTCTCTATTCTCTATTCTCTATTCTATTCCAAAATATCTGCAAAGGGTTCCACTAAAACAGATTCACCAGCATTCACATTGGTTTGATCTGCTTCGAGTATTATAAAACAGTTGGCATTGCTGATTGATGACAAGATCCCTGAGCCTTGTGATCCCGTTGTTTTAACTGTGATTTCACCTTGTAGATCTTTTGTTAAAACACCTCTGATAAAGTTTTTACGTCCTGCTGATTTTTTAATAGCTTCACTTGTCTTAGCAAAAAATGAAGGACGTTGAAAATCAGTTTGTCCTTGCAGTTTTGCAATAAATGGAATTGCCAGTTGATATAAAGTCACCAGACAGGAGACCGGATTGCCTGGTAAGCCAATAAAATGGGCCTGTTTTAGTTTTCCATAGGCAAAAGGCTTTCCGGGTTTGATAGCCATTTTCCAGAGATCGAGAGAACCAATGCTTTCCACAATATCCTTTAAATAATCTGCTTCACCGACAGATACACCACCAGATGTGATCACCAAATCGACTTCATTATCCGCTTTTTCCAGTGCCTGTTTGATTGCATTCTGGTCATCAGCAATAACACCCAAATCAAGCAAATTAATATTCAGTCGAGATAAGGCCGAGAGCAGGGCATAACGATTGCTATCGTATATTTGGCCTGGCTGTAAATAATTACCTATGGATTGGATTTCGTCGCCGGTAGAAAAAACAGCAATTGTAATTTTTCGATAAACAGAAACCTGCGCAATGCCTAATGAGGCAATCAACCCAATGTCGCCAGCTGTTAATTTTTTACCTGGTTTCAGGATGGTTGAAGATTCCTTAATATCTTCTCCCGCTTTTCTAATGTTGTCGCCAGTTGATGGTGTTTTACTAAATGTAATCGTTTGACCAATTTCTGTTTGTCCCTGATGAGAAGTATTTTCCTGCATAACAACTGCATCAGCTCCGTCAGGTACTACAGCACCCGTCATAATTCGTATACATTCACCAGATTTTAGAGTGTCATTATATGGATGGCCTGCAAAAGATTTGCCTACAAGTTTTAGCTGATTGGTTGCTTTGAGGTCATTAACCTTGACAGCGTATCCATCCATTGCAGAATTATCAAATCCGGGCACGTTAATTGGTGATGTCACTGCATCTGCCAAAATTCGGTGAGAGGCATTTTCTATAAAAACTTTTTCAATTTGATGTCCGTTTGTTAACACAGCTTTACTTGTCAGCTCTTTTAAAGCCTGTTCAAAGGTCATCAAACCTGGTTGGGCACAACAATCAGTCATTGGCTGGATTTCCCATTTTCATAATTTAATCAAGACAAATATGGAGACTTTTACGGTGGACAATACTAACACTTCAATTTTATTTTTGGTATCAGAATCACAGCAACAAAATTGATCAGTATCATCAGTATATTAAATATCAGTTTATTCCTCGACATATACTTAAATATTTATATAATCACTGCCTTTATCAATAATGTTTTATCATTAAAGTATAAGTTGCACACAATTTGGAGTATTTGACGTTATGGCAGCAATTTGGAAAAAGTCAGTTAATCTTGATGATATTAATGCAAACAGAAAAGATACTCTGGTTGAACATCTGGGAATAGAAGTGGTTGAAGTTGGCGATGATTATATTAAAGCATCAATGCCGGTAGATAAAAGAACTCACCAGCCTATGGGATTGCTTCACGGCGGAGCTTCTATCGCCTTAGCTGAAACAATGGGAAGTATTGCTGCATATCTGACTGTGGATGATGGCTATTCCTGTGTTGGACTGGAGATTAACGGAAATCATATGCGCTCAGTAACTGAAGGCTTTGTTTATGCTACTGCAAGACCGGTTCATTTAGGTAGAAGTACTCAAGTATGGGATATTCGTATTCAGGATGAGCAAGACAGAAATGTCTGTATTTCCAGATTGACTATGGCCATCTTGTCACCCAGAAAATAAAACGAGCACTAAAAATAAACTAACGCCTGCTAATCAGGCTAGTTTTCTTGTCATTTGTTGAAAAGGAACGCCCTGTCTCATATAAACAGGGCCTGAAGCAATAAAATCCCTATGATTATAAAAGGTTAACAGATCGGTTTCTGTGTTTAGTGAGACAATGTGTAGTTTTTTCTTCCGGGCAAGTGTAATCAGTTTGCTCAGTATTTCTGAACCAATCCCTAATCCTCTTGCGGACATAATCACGGCAATCTGACCAATTTCACCAGTTTCGGTTAGTCGACCGCAACCTAGAGGTTTGCCTTTATTATCGTAAGCCAAAATGTGAATGCTTTTATCTTCCTTGTTATCACATATACTTTCTCTGGCAAATCGTTGTTCCAGAACAAATACCTTTTGCCGGATTTCAATAATATCCCCACTGGCCTGTCGCCAGCTCTTTTGAACAATATAGTAAGGCTTCATCCTTATACCAATAACCTAGCAGTTGAACAATAAATGTACAGCCGTTATATTATTCAGAATAGTAAAACTATTAAAAAAATCAAATAGTTTTATAAAAATATTAAATTAATTTAGAAGTTTTGAGTTATAACTATTTGATACAAAAAGGAAAGGGGCTATTAAAACACATTAAAATAATGTGAGGCGACCTAAAAATGATCGTCTCACACAAGAAAGAAGAACTATATTTTTTTTGCCTGTTCAATCGCATTACCGATGTAATTTGCTGGTGTCATTTCTTTCAGCTGATCCTTTACTGATTCTGGTAATTCAAGCGTGTCGATAAATTGCCTCATTCCTTCCTGATCAACTCTTTTACCTCGAGTTAATTCCTTTAATTTTTCGTAAGGTTTTTCAATCCCATAACGTCTCATCACAGTTTGAATGGGTTCAGCCAAAACTTCCCAATTTTGATCAAGTTCATCAAGAAGAGAGTTTTCATTAACTTCAAGTTTACTAATGCCTTTAAGTGTGGATTGATAGGCAATGAGTGAATGGGCAACACCTGTTCCTAAAGCACGGAGTGCTGTTGAATCAGATAAATCTCTTTGCCATCTCGAAATGGGTAGCTTTTGACCTAAATGAGTAAAAAGGGCGTTGGCAATACCCAAATTACCTTCAGAGTTTTCAAAATCTATCGGATTAACCTTATGTGGCATGGTGGATGAGCCAATTTCGCCTTTAACAGTTTTTTGCTTGAAATGCCCAAGTGCGATATATCCCCAGATGTCACGGTCAAAATCCAGCAAGATGGTATTAAAACGAGTAATGGCATCAAAGTATTCAGCAATATAATCATGGGGTTCAATTTGGGTTGTGTAAGGATTCCAGGCTAAACCTAGCCCTTCAATAAAATTGCTGGCAAAAGCTTCCCAGTCAGTTTCCGGATATGCAGACAGGTGTGCATTATAGTTACCCACTGCACCGTTTATTTTTCCCAGCACTTCAACCTGATTAAATTGTGTTTGCTGTCTGATTAATCGTGCAGCCACATTTGCCATTTCTTTTCCAAGGGTAGTAGGAGAGGCTGGCTGGCCATGAGTTCGAGACATTAAAGGTATTTCAGCATATTTCAATGCCAGATTTTTTATTTCAGAAATAATTTTTTGCTGATATTGGTTAATGATATTTTTAGCATCGTTCAACATCAAGGCGTAAGACAGATTGTTGATATCTTCAGAGGTACAGGCAAAATGTATGAACTCGCTAACATTTTTGATTTCATCATTATCCGCTATTTTGTCTTTAAGAAAGTACTCAACCGCTTTTACATCATGGTTAGTAGTTTTTTCGATGTCTTTTACCTGTTGAGCATCATTTTCATTAAAATTGTCAATAATTGAATTTAATAAATCGTTGGCTGCTGCTGAAAATTCCGGCACTTCTTTAATAGATTGTTCGCTGGCCAATGCCTGAAGCCATCTTATCTCTACAATGACTCTGTATTTTATTAAACCGAATTCACTAAAAATCGATCTCAACACACTGGTTTTTGAGCCATATCTTCCATCAACCGGTGATATAGCTGTCAATTCAGAAAGTTGCAGTTCGTTAAATTGAGATTGTTGTAAAGGCATTGTGACTCCTGTTATTCACATGGCAATATTTGTGTTTGAAATGTTTGCTTTGTAAGCAATGATTTATGACCTTGGCATTTGATTCCAAACAATATTGTCCAATTTTAACCGAATTTATCTTTAATGGACACCTTGTTGACTACTGAAATCATCAAAATCAATAGATACACAGCTAGCTAATAATGGTCTATATTTAAGGAGAGAGAGTAAGTCAATAGTTAATTGACAGAGGTCAAATCTTTATTCAGTTAAATCTTTGAGGGATTTAAAGAATATTTTTTTTATGTTATTTTGAAGAAAATTAACGACTATGAATTTATTGACAAGCGAATCATACATACTTCAGGAAGACGCTATGAAAAAAACAATATTTCCGAATGCAAACCATTATCTGATTCCAAGAGCGCTTTATATTGGGGCGTGGAAAGTCTGGTTTAAACGATTTGATCAGCATGAAAACTGGCGTGAAGATGGTATGCCAATCCAGTCTATTGACAAAAATTTGCACGAAATTATTGAGTCTGGTGACCGGTTTACTTTGGAAGTAATTAATCGATTAATGGTACCTTGGTCATATAGAGATAAATCTCAAGTTGATGATTCCTTTTTTCTGATGAATCTTGATATGCTAAAGCGGATTAAATCTGAAGATGGGCGGGAGCTAGCCAGATTAACAGATCAGGCTCTGGATTTTTGGGATGGTTTAACCTATCTGGAACAGGATTTGTTTACATCCTATGCCGAAGCAAGAATTCAGGCAGATATTGAAACGCCAAGTGCCGAACCTGTTGTATTGGATGATCATGGCCTTGATGTGATTGGAGAAGATATTTATCCACCTATTGTTCCTGATAAAAATGCTGATGATGAAGCGTTTGCAAAAGCCCTTGTTGCCTGGATTGATGAAGATCCTTTTACCCCAATGTATCAAAGACTACCTGTTGGAGAAGCAGTAAGCAGCTGGCATGATCGCCTTGAGGTGTTTTTTTGGCCAAAGCCCCGAAGCGGTTTAATGCAGGTGGCACATTCTGCGGATGCATTAATGTACAGAGCCGAAATTCTTAGCAAAGGAATTGAAGACGGTGTGGCGTGGAGTGATGAAGATAAAGAAATGGCCGTTAAAATGGCTGACGAGATTTTTCTTCAGGCAGGCTTACCGCAAAGAGATGTGACTTGGGAAAACATTTATGGTGTCATGGAGTCTGCTTTAAAAAGCGATGCTAATGCTAAGTCTAAAATGAATAGTGGATGGAGCTTATTATCTTCTTTTGCGACGCACTGGTTATGCAAGGTAGATGGACGTACACCAATGGTTTGCTGGAATAGTAGAACAGCAACTTCCATTATATCTCGTCTTGATTTTCTTTTGGTTGAAGCCGGATTTGAGAGTCTTGAAAACAGATTTGCCAATATTGGTCTTATTCCAGGTGTTGGTGGTACCAGACCAAGAGAATACACACTTTCCTGGCCAAATGGTTACCGATCCTGGAAAACACAAATAGCCGCAAGCAAGTTTGTTAAGATGATGGTAGATTGTCTCAACAATGAGAAAAATGCTGATGGTACATTAAAGTACAGACCTATGCCAATTCCTACTGGTGGTCAGGCGCGTTGGTCCATGCAGGGCGTACAATTAGTTCTGTTTTCGGATGGGTATTGATTTCGGGAAGTAGCCTTGCATACTTTGCAACATCTTTCAGTTGAAATCTTTCTTCAAAACCGATAGTTTATTGCTCACAAATAAAATAATGAGCAGGCATTCCTGATGTCAGATCTATCTGTTAGTGCCGATTTTGTTGGCACAAAGACCAGACCCTATCAATGTAAGGTTGATTGGCAACACTGTATGGCTTACGCCGCAGCTACTGCTGATAATAATGAACGATATTTAGATGATGAAAGAGAGGGTGGAATAGTTGCGCCACCCTTATTAGCTATTGCCCTTACTTGGCCAATTATTCAGCACTTACCCAATTATATTGAAGACGCTGATTTCCCTTTTCATGTATTAAAACAACAAGTTCATTTTACTGAACATTTGCATTTTTTTCAGCCAATAAAACCAGATATGGAATTAGTTATTTCCGGACAGATTGTTGCGATTCAACAAAAGAAAGCGGGAGTTTATTTGCTTGTCAGATTTGAAGCCACTAATAAAAGCAATCAAATCGTTTTTATTGAGCATATTGGCGGTTTACTTAGAGGTGTTAGCTGTGATCAGGACAGACAAATAGATAACATGATGCCAACCATGAAGCGTGAGGAATCAGAAAACCTGTCCTCAAGAAACGCTAACTGGCAAAAAAATATTTATATTGAGCCCTTCTTACCTCATATTTATGATGCCTGTGGAAGAATTCATTTTCCAATACACACGTCAAAAAAGTTTGCGCGTAAGGTGGGTTTGCCAGACATTATTTTGCATGGCAGTGCGACTTTAGCATTGGCGGTTAAATCCCTGATCAATCAATCAAATGAGTTTTTTAATGACGTCTTAAAGCACTATGAAGTGATTATGATAGATTGTCAGTTTAGTGGTATGGTTTTGCCAGATACGGATATAAAAATAAAATTGAATCAAATCCATCAGACAGAAAATTTGGTAAAACTGGATTTTGAAGTGCTTGATCAAAATGATAATCTGGTGATAAAAAATGGTAGCATTGGTTTATCTTTGAATTTTTAATATGCTGGGAACAACTGGAGGCTGGTAGTGAATAATTCCTATAATCAAACTTGGCAATATGTTGAAAAGTGGGCAGAGATCAAACCTGATGCTGAAGCAATGGTCTATCAGGACAATCGATTAAAATGGTCTGATGTTAAAACTCAAATGAATCAACTTGCAAAGAGTTTTCTGGATTTTAACGTTCAACAAGGGGATTCGGTAGCATTTTTGGCGATGGCAAGACCTGATTTTTTGACTTCATTTATGGCCGCAAACAAGGTTGGTGCAGTTTGGTTCGGGCTCAATCCAAAGTTTACCTACAATGAACTCAAATATCAGCTTGATGATGCCAGACCTAAAGTTTTAATGACTATCTCCGAGTTTATGGGTAATGATTTAACACCAATGTTAAATCAACTTAAAGATGAATGTTCCTATATCAAGAAAATTGTCATTCTGGATAAAGCGATTGATGGTTTTGACAATATTGATAATATCCTGAATCTGTCAACCGAAGCCGATGACGCATATCTTCAATCTCGAACCGAAAACTTGTCTGATCAAGCCCCCGCACTTTTGATGTATACCTCTGGTTCAACGGGCAAGCCAAAAGGCGTTGTTCATACCCATGAAAGTATTTTGGAAAACCTAAAGACTCAGGTTCAGTATTTTGCCATGCATGAAAATAGCCGAGGTTTGCTGCATTTTCCAATCAATCATGTGGCTGCAGATATTGAGTTGGGATATGCCCTGATTTATGTTGGTGCTTGTTCAGTTATGATGGACAGTTTTCATCCGGTAGAATCTTTAAAAATTATCCCGAAAGAAAAAATCACTTTGCTCGGGCAAATGCCGGTAATGTTTTTGTTGCAGATGAAACAGCCGGAGTTTGCAGAAACAGATTTTTCTTCCGTTGAACAATATCTGTGGGCAGGGGCAGCTGCACCAAAATTGATGGTCGATATTTTAAAACCGATAGCCGATAAACATGGTGCGACACTGGTTACAGGATACGGCAGTACAGAAGTGGCTGGATTTGTGACCTATACAAAGGTGACAGATAACATGCATCGGTTAATGAATACGGCTGGTAAAATAGCAGATGCTTTTGAGCTTAAAATTGTCGATGATGAGCGTAATGAAATTGCTGATGGAGAGGTTGGAGAGATTGCTGTAAAGGGTAAGTTTATGTTCAAGGAATATCTTAATAAGCCGGATGCCACTGCTCAAGTTTTGGATAAAGAAGGTTGGTATTACACCAATGATTTGGGACACAAGGATGAAGATGGATACATTACTATCGTTGGACGAAAATCCGAAATGTTTAAAACAGGTGGGGAGAATGTTTTTCCAAGAGAAGTTGAGGAAGCCCTTGAAACTCATCCTGCAGTCATTTTTGCCGCTGTTATTGGTGTGCCCGATGATTTGTATCAGGAAGTGGGTTGGGCTTATATTATGAAGAGTCCTGAACATGCTTTGACTGAAGATGAACTGATAAATCTGTGTAATGAGAAACTGGCAAATTATAAAAGACCGAAGAAATTCTTTATTCGAGATGCTTTGCCAATGTTGCCGACAGGGAAGGTGGATAAGATGACGTTGAAATCTGAGGTAAATAACTGATTAACACATATACATAATGACGGAATTGCTAGTTCCGTAGGGCGGATAAGCTGAGCGTCATCCGCCAAAGATATCGGTATATCCATATAATCAATGTTGGGTTACGTTACACTAACCCAACCTACAAAATAAAACAATCCTGTTCAGTTTTCATTCAGCTAAATCATTCCATACTGGTAAAACCAGTCCTCATGATAGGTGATTAATAAGTTTCACCTTTGTGTATATTTAGTGATAAACTCGATTTGAGGACAGCAGTTTTGTCACATAGTCTGAAGCTTTTGATTATGATTGTTTTAACGACTCTTGATTGAATAAAGGATGTCCCAATGAAACAGATATTATTACTCTTGTCTCTATTGACACTGACCGGATGTGTCACTTCACATTCTGGTTCCCCTCAAACCGATAGCAATTTTACCCTTGGCGCAGTTCAAAAAGAAATTAAGATAGGCATGTCTGGTGCCGATGTTGCGACAGCGCTTGGCTCACCGAATATGGTCACAACTGATGAACAGAGAAGAGAAGTCTGGGTTTACGATAGAATTTCTACTGAATCCGTTCAGTCATCCTCCTCCGGTTGGATAATCGGGATTTTTCCTGGAACCAATGTAGGTGCTGGTGGCGCACAATCCAGTTCCAATCGAGCATCAACCACACAAAAGACTTTAACGGTGATCATCAAGTTTGATAGTCAGGGTAAGGTCAGAGATTTTGCTTATCATTCTTCCAAGTTCTAGTCAGGTAATCTGAAATGAAAAATCTGGCTACAATAACGGTAATATGTCTACTGATAACAATGATGGGATGCCAGACCATTCCCAAGGATGCATTTGTTTTAAAAGAATCAATGCTTGCTGAAAGAAACAAGCAATCTCGTTTGTTTGAAACAGAAGATGAGGTTGCGTTGTTATCTGCTGGAATTGGAGTACTGCAGGATATGGGGTTTGCCATTGATGCGACCGAAAAGAAAGTCGGCCTGATTTCAGCTTCGAAAATGGCAGATGCTACTGAAGCAGGTCAAGTTGTGCTGTCAGTCTTTTTGTCACTCTTAAGTGGTGGCGATGTGCCATTTGATGATGAGCAAAAAATAAGAGTTAGCTTGATTACGATTCCATCTCAGAAAGGTGGTTATATTGCCAGAATCACTTTTCAGCGGATTATTTGGGACACTGCGGGAAGAATAAATCGTGTTGAGACAATAAAAGATGATCAGGTTTACATCGATTTTTTTGACAAGTTGGCTAAATCCGTATTTCTGGAGGCACATAAGATATGAATAAAGTTTTAAACCTCGGCGTAGTCATTCTGCTTTTGTTTATTTCTGCCTGTGCCACTACCCAAAACAGTCGAATAGTGGAGGGCGGTAATCAACTCGCTTTGCGCAATATGCAAACCAGAGCTTTTGATAGTACCGACCAAAATCTTGTGGTCAGAAATGTGATTGCGACTTTGCAGGATTTAAGTTTTGTAATTGATTCGGCTGATGCTGATTTGGGAACGGTTACGGCTACCAAGTTAAGTGGTTATCAAATTAAAATTACGGTGACAGTACGAAAACGAAATGATACGCAAATGTTGGTTAGAGCCAGTGCGCAATATCAGTTGAAAGCTATAGACGATCCCAAGATGTATCAGAGTTTTTTTGCCGCTTTGTCCAAGTCTTTGTTTTTGACGGCGCATCAGGTTGAGTGATAGTTATCATTAAGTATTGAGTTTGTGCCATTTCTACAAAGAGTTATTTTTCTTTCTGACCGTATTCTTTAATTATATTGACGCACGCTTCTAATATTTCGGACCTATGTTTATTTTCTATTTTCGCAAGGATTGGATCAACCTCTAGTATTTTTTCAAGTTTCCATGTTAAGCGTTCTGTACCGACAGGTATATCTAGAGGTAATACTGATCTGTATTCATTAAATACAGGAAATTTAGCTTCCCAATCGTTACCTAAACATGAGAGTTTATTTGATAGTGTAAACGAACCAATGGTTAATCCGACCTGACCAGTAACAATAGACTTAGCTGTAGAAACTAGTTTTTTTATTCTTGATATTTCCTGTTCTTTAGTCATTTTCACTAATAGATGACCTACACGATAGTTATTATATGAATGCTGGAAATGTATCACATTTTTTATTCGGTTGTCTTCAGGAGATTGCCGCGTCGTAAACTCCTCGCAATGACATGATTTTTATGGATTCTGGCCTGCGCCAGAATGACGGTGTTTCTTTTTGGATTCGCGTAGGTTGGGTTAGCTTGCGTAACCCAACACATAAACAATCTAATCTCAATGTTGGGTTACGTTGCACTAACCCAACCTACAAAACACATTTCTTTTAGGCTGAAAAAAAGGCGGGAAAAGCATTGCTATCCCGCCCTATAAGAGAGACTCTCTTACTTTATAAAACTACCAACCAACTTGCGGATCAACTTCGGCATCGTAATCGACTGCATCGAATCCAAAGCCAAATAGTTTTAAGAAATCCAGATGATAACCTTCATAATCACCTAATTCAGGGAAATTTTCGGTCGTCACATTTGGCCAAATGGCTTTAATTTTGCCTTGAATATCATCATTGGTTTCCACGCCATCCATACGTAATCGGTTATCTTCATCCAAAGGTGGATTATCAGCTAATAACAAGTTGCTAAATAAACCGTAGATTTGCTCAATCACACCTTCATGGCAGTTGTTGTCTTTCATTACCTGATACATCAGTGAAATATATAAAGGCATTACCGGAATAGCGCTACTGGCTTGAGTTACTACCGCTTTTAATGAAGTAACATAGGCTTTCAGATTGATTGCACTATAATCGCTATTAAGGGCAGAAGCAGCACGATC